>Ga0207650_10000101_pt1 | contig 112066 bp, 98 predicted proteins | sample KBSS63metaG_FD_184325 | JGI IMG/M metagenome (GOLD analysis project Ga0207650, IMG submission 184325) | Switchgrass rhizosphere microbial communities from Kellogg Biological Station, Michigan, USA - KBS S6-3 metaG (SPAdes) (version 2) | ecosystem: Host-associated > Plants > Roots > Rhizosphere...
AGCGTGCTGCCGATGGGGCAGTTTGCGGTGACGAAGGGGATGCGGTCGGCGCTGGCGCGGCGGCTGTCGCTCGACTTCATGGATCCGCTGTTCAAGCGCGACGTCGCGGACAAGATCGACCGGCTGAGCGAGAACGGGACGTTTCCGGGGATCGAGCATTACGTGCCGGTGGCGGCGGAGACGGTTTCGTTCCTGGAGTATCTCGATCCGAACGAGTGGATGTTCGCGCTGATCGAGCCGGACCAGATCACGACGAATGTGGCCAAGTTCGAGTCGGTGCTGCGGATGGAGTACGACGCGGCGGCGGAGAAAGGACGGGCGGTGTATCCGCCGGAGAAGTTGACGACCGCAGGCCCCGAGGTGCTGGGGTTTCTAGGGGCTGCTCGGCTGGCGTTCAGCGAGGTTCATGTTGGGAGGGCTTCGACGTCGCCGGCAGGCGAGTTCGAAGAATTTCGCCTTCGCGCGCCGCAGGTCGATCGGTACACGAACCGGCTGCCGGAGTTCACGTCGGATGTGAAACGCGGGCATGAGAGCGGGCGGCGGCAACTGTTCTTCGCGGCGACGAAGGGCGGGCGGGAGAAGGTCGAGCGGCTGTTGAAGGAGTTCGACGTTCCGTTTGTCGCGACGAGTGACGAGTTGCAGGCGGAGATCGTCATCGCCGATGGCGCGCTCCCGCGCGGATTCGATTTCGAGGAGTTAAACCTCACCGTTTACTCGGAGTGGGATCTGTTCGAGCCGCCTACTTCGACGCGCGTCGGCGGGAAGAAGCGGGCATCCGAGGCGTTCGTAACGGATTTGCGGGATTTGAAGGTGGGCGACTACATCGTTCACGTCGATCACGGCGTCGGGCGCTTTCACGGGCTGCAGCGCATTCCGTTTGGCGCGAACGAGCGCGAAGTGATGGAGATCGAGTACTCCGGCGGCGGCAAGTTGCTGATGCCGATGGAGAACCTCAATCTCATCCAGAAATACTCGGGCGGGGCGGACACGCAGCCGAAGCTGGACAAGCTGGGCGGCACGGCCTGGGCGCGCACGAAGGCGTCGGTCAAGAAGGCCATGCGCGACATGGCGGACGAGCTGCTGAAGCTCTACGCCACGCGGCAGATGGTGCAGGGACACGCGTTTTCGAAGGACTCGCCGTGGCAGTTCGAGTTCGAGGATGCGTTCGAATTCGACGAAACGGAAGACCAGGAATCGGCGATCGACGACGTGAAGTCGGATATGGAATCGCGCAAGCCGATGGACCGTCTGCTGTGCGGCGACGTCGGATATGGCAAGACCGAGGTGGCCATGCGGGCCGCATTCAAAGCGGTGATGGACGGCAAGCAGGTGGTCGTCCTCGCGCCGACGACCGTGCTCGCGTATCAGCACTACCGCACGTTCCTGCGGCGCTTCGCGTCGTTCCCGGTCACGATCGAGCTGATGTCGCGGTATTACGGCGCCAAAGAACAGAAGGCGATCCTGAGCAAGCTCGAAAGCGGCGAGATCGACATCATCATCGGTACGCACCGCGTCCTTTCGAAGGACATCAAATTGAAAGACGTCGGACTGCTGGTGATCGACGAAGAGCAGCGCTTCGGCGTCGGGCAAAAAGAAAAACTCAAGCAGATGAAGAAAGCGATCGACGTGCTGTCGATGTCGGCCACGCCGATTCCGCGCACGCTGCATATGTCGCTGGTCGGCATCCGCGACATCTCCGTAATCGAGACGCCGCCGAAGGACCGGCTGGCCATTCAGACCGCGGTCGTGTCGTTCACCGACGAGTTCATCCGCGAGGCGATCGAGTTCGAAGTCGGCCGCGGCGGCCAGATTTTCTTCGTGCACAACCGCGTCGAATCGATCTATGGAATGAAGGAGTATCTGGAGAAACTCGTGCCCGGCATCAAGGTCATCGTCGGCCACGGGCAGATGGAGGAGCGCGAGCTGGAGCGCGCCATGCTGGCGTTCATCCAGCGCGAGTACGACGTGCTGCTGGCGACGACGATCATCGAGAACGGTATCGACATCCCCGCCTGCAATACGATCCTCATCAATCACGCGGAGCGCTTCGGACTCTCGCAGCTCTACCAGCTCCGAGGACGCGTCGGCCGCAGCGATAGGCTGGCGTTCTGCTACCTGCTCGTGCCGAGCGACAAAATCCTCACCTCCGACGCGCGCAAGCGCCTCGCCGCGATCCAGGAGTTCTCCGATCTCGGCGCAGGCTTCCGCATCGCGGCGAAGGACCTCGAGATCCGCGGTTCCGGCAACATCCTCGGCGGCGAGCAATCCGGCCAGATCGCCGCGGTCGGCTTCGAGATGTACACGCGCCTGCTCGAGGAGACGATTCGCGAAATGAAGGGCGAGAGGATCGAGGAGGAGGTGGAAACGTCGATGAATCTCGGCGTCGACATCTACATCCCGAAGAATTACATCGGCGAAGAAACCCTGCGCATGACGTTCTACAAGAAGATCGCCTCGGCATCGACCGACGACCGCCTCGAGGAGATCCGCAATGAGCTGCGCGACCGTTTCGGCGCACTGCCGCAGAACGTGGAGAACCTGATCCGCTTCGTCCAGGTGAAACGCTTCGCCCAACACATGGGCGTGGTCTCGATCGTCCGCGAAGGCGCGCGCGCGGTGATCAAACTGACCGCGACCGCGAAGGTCGATCCGAACAAGCTGCTGGTTTTAATCCAGCAGGATCCGCATGTGAAGTTCTCACCGAACGGCGTGCTGACGTTCCCACTGAAAGTGCAGGGGCCTGAAGTGATCGATGCGATCGAAGCGACGTTGCGAGGGTTGGCGGCGTAACAAGCGAATTAGGCGGGCGGAAAGACCAGATCGTTCCTCACCACGCATACGCCCGATGAGCCGTTCTCCCATTTCCAACGTATCGTGAAACGGCCGGAGCTACCGACGAGAAGATCGCTTATCCTGACGTCGAAGGCGTGCGTCGCCGTAGCAGGTGAATTCCACTTGTAGATCACCTTTTGCCGGCCGTCTACCTCAAGGTCAATCTCACCGATCGTGGTCTGCTTACGCTGATTTATCTCAGGCGACCAGCGTAGCTCTCCACGGAATACTGCGTGCTTGGCTTGGTCGGCGGTTACTTGGAAAGAACGTACGATCGCGCTCGGAGTCATTCCGACCCAATGCTCATCCGGACCGCAGTTTTTTTGGTCCATCCAGCGTGGCTGAAGATTCACAACAAGTGCGAGCACGGCGGTGCACGCGATTATGATTCCAGTTATCCATCTCGCCGGTGATCTCTTCACTATGCCGAGGTGGCTTTTGTAGGGCGGCACCGTACGGACCGGCGCCACCCCAGGCGCACTTGTCAGGCTTTTTTCCAGTTCGCGAAAACCTTCTTCATACGAGGGAAACAGGTCGATCCAGTGGAGGTTCTTGAGTGCCTCTTGTGGCGGCTCGACCCTTTCGATCCGGAGAAGTATTACGAAAATCTCCTCTGGAGGGATTTCTTTGAGAACCGAGATCGCCTCTCGAATCTCCTTCTGTACAAAACGGCGTTTTGATACCGAATGAGACGATAGTATTGCGATAAAGTGAGAGGACTCATGAACGGCTTTCCAAATTGCCACCCGCCAATTCTGGCCGCCGAGCAGATTCTTCTTGTCCATCCAGGGGTCTGCACCGATTGCACGCAGGTCCTCGTACAATTTGCTTGCGATCGCAAAGTCTTCTCGCGCGTAGTTAATGAAGGGTCGTGGTGTCACAACCCCCTATTCTACTGCTGTACATCAGCATAGAAGTCGTTACTACTGGCCGGGCACTTGGCTGAGCCACCGCATGACGTCGTTCGCCATCGTCTCGAAGCTCGGCGCGACGAAGAGGTTCTGCTGGTATTGCGTCGGGTCGTAGGACGTATTCGCGATGACGTCGACATCCCAATTGCGCAGCTCTTCCTCATTCTCGAATCGACCGAGCTCGCCGAATGACGACAGCAGTCCAGCGCCATAGACGCGAAGGCGGCCTCGCTCGCGAACGACGCCGAATTCGAGTGTGTACCAGTAGAGGCGGCCGATGCGTTCGATCATTTCGGGATCGTCGTGCGCGCGAAGCGCAGCTTCTCCGAATGCGCGATTGAGCGCGACGAAGGTCGGATCGGCGAACGTGGCGGCGTGGCCGATCAGCTCGTGCACGACATCCGGCTCCGGCGTGTAGAGCGGGACGCTGTGATGGCGCATGTACTGCGTCGAAAGAAATGTGTCGCGTCCGAGCTGCGAGAGAAAGGATTTCGCGGCGACCAGGCCCGCAACGGGCGTCATGCGAAATCCGAGGAGCGGCTGGATCGTGGCGTTGACGGCGGTGAGCTGCGGGATGCGTTCACGCGACAACGCGATGCGATCGCCGGCATCGCGGTACGCGCGGCACGCGTAACGCTCGTGCAACGGATCGAGATGACGCCAGACCTCGGCCCACACATCGTGCTCCTGCTCCGTGTAGCCGATCGACGGAACCGGCTGACCTTCGCGGTAGTCGAGCGCCGCCCGCGCGATCTCGTTGCGCCGGCGGCGGTAGACGGCGTCATGGAAGCCGGGATGATCGGCATCGAGTTGCATGAGCTCCGCGGGAGCGTTTTCGTCGACCTGCGCTTGTGAGGTGAGCATTGTCGGGTCGCAACGGTTGGCCGCAATCGCGGCATTCCGGGTCAAACGGATGCCCAATCGGCTACACTTCGCGCGCCCCGTGCGCCGCCTCGCCCTCGCCCTTGCCGCCGTATTGATCGCGGCCGCCGCCTGCCATCGAAAACCGTCGGTTCCGCCCGACGTCGTCGCCCGCGTCGGCGAGCGCATGGTCACCCTCGCCGATTTCAAGCGCTACCTCGACCGCAACACCGGCACCGACCTGGCGCAGCTCGGCCCTGAAGTGGCCAGCGCCATGGTCGACCAGTATCTCGAGGAAGTGATCCTCTCCGAGTACGCAGCCGCGCACGGCGTGGAGATTCCGGCGGAACAGATCGCGTCGGCGGTGCGCAACGATGCCGGCGTCACGGTCATCGAAAAACGCGACGAGATGCGGCGGCAGAAGTTGATCGGCGATCAGTCCGAAAACGTCCCGGCGCCGTCCGATGCCGACATCCGCGCTTACTACGAGCAGCATCCGGCCGAATTTCGCAGCGGCGAGGAGGTGCACGTCAAACAGATCCTGGTGCACGACGAAGCCATCGCCAACGACATCGCCGCGAAGCTGAAGGCGGGGACGCCGTTCGAGGAGTTGTCGAGCCAGTATTCGCTGGCGCCGAACGCCAAGAAGGGCGGCGAGATCGGCTACGTCAGCCGCGGCGAGCTGCCCAAGATGTTCGAGGACGAGATCTTCGCGCTCAAGCCGGGCAGCGTCAGCGGCATCATCCGGACCGACGCCAGCTTCCACCTTTTCAAGGTCGAGGATCGCCGCGCGCCCGGCGTGATCGACCTGCAGACCGCCGCGCCGGTGATCCGCGAACGTCTCAAAGACGACGCCATCCGCGAGCGGATGGCTCAGCTCGTCGCCAAAGCACGCTCCGAGCTGCAGGTGGCCGTCCTCACCAAGCGCCTCCCCTTCAAGTACACGGGCGGCTTCCCGAAGTCCGAAAACGAATAAATCCCCTCGGCAGCACCGTTCTCGGTCCGTACAGCAACCGCAGCCCCTACTTACCCGTCAAAGAAAAAACGCATGAAGAAAACGATTCTCGCACTCGCCATCACCACAACCGCGGCCACGCTCACGGCCGCCCACCTCGTCGAAGCCATCGTCATCCGCGTCGGCGACCGCGTCGTCACCCGCACCCAGTACGCGCGCCGCCTTCACGACGGCTTCACCGAGATCGAGCAGACCTCGACCTCGCCCGCCGAAGCGGCGACGAAGAAAGAGGAGCTGCGGAAGAACCTCTCCACCGATCTCATCGCCGAGCTCCTGATCAAGGACCGCGCCGACCGGCTCGGCCTCAACGTCACCGCCGACGAGCTGAAGGACGCGATGACGCGCCTGAAGGAGCAGTACGGGATCAAGACGGAAGCGGAGTTCGACGAGTCGCTGAAAAAGTCCGGCATGGCCCGCGCCGATATGGAAGCGCGCCTCCACGACACGATCCTGATGAATAAGGTCTTCGCCCGCGAGCTGCGCCAGCGCGATGAGCTGGCCGACAAAGAGCTGCGCGAGCGCTACGACCGCGAGAAGGAACGCTACCGCCTTCCCGAGCGCGCCCGCCTTCGCGAGATCATCGTCATCAAGCCCGACGATCCGTCGAAAGTCGAGGCCGCGCGCGAGCGCGCGAACGCGCTTGCGGCGCAAGCCCGCACCGGCGATTTCGCCAAACTGGCCACCACCTCCTCCGACGCCGGCACCAAAGAAAAAGGCGGAGACCTCGGCGAAGTCGCCCGCGGTGAGCTCCTCCCTGACCTCGACAAAGCCGTCTTCAACGCCACCGCCGGCACGGTTCTCGGCCCGATCGAGACCAAGTCCGGCTGGCACATCCTGAAGGTGGAAACACGCCTGCCGTCCGAAGTGCCGGCCTTCGAATCCGTCAAGGATCGCCTGCGCAAAGATGCGAGCGAAGACGCCTGGCAGCGCGATTACAAGGCCTACATCGACCGCCTGCGCAAAGACGCATTCATCCAGATCAACGAGCAGAACGTCCCGAGCGTGTAAGGTCTACACGGCGTAGCCGGCTGCACAATCATTTGTGCTTCCGGCCGCCCGTTTTCCCCCACTCGTAGAGTTTGACGCGGATACGAGTCACCGCGTCTAACCTCTTCGCATGCACGAACTGATCGCTGACATGCCGATAGACGAGCGTCCCCGCGAGCGGATGCTCACGCACGGAGCAAAAAGCCTTTCTGACGCCGAGCTGCTCGCAGTCCTGCTGGGCTCCGGAATCCGCGATAAAAACGCAATTGAGCTCGGCCGCGATCTGCTGCGTGGCGGCTTTTCCGCACTGGCGCAGTGCGATGTCGAGCAGCTCGCGAAATGGGAGGGGATGGGCGTCGCGAAATCGACGCGCATTATCGCCGCCTTCGAGCTCGCGCGGCGCCTCGCCAAAGACAAACCGGGCGATCCGCCTCACTTCGACGTGAACACATTCAGCCGCGGCTTCATCGCCCGCAGCCGCTCGATGACGCAGGAGCACCTCGGCGCGCTCTTTCTCGACTCACGCAGCCGCGTCCTGCGCGAGCGCGAAATCTATGTCGGCACTGCGTCTCGAGCGCTCGTCTCAACGCGAGAGGTGATTCGGTATGGGCTCGACGCCAACGCCAGCGGCGTGGTCCTCTTCCACAACCACCCCTCAGGCGATCCGTCACCGTCGAAAGAGGACCTGTCCTACACGAAGAAAATCCGCAGCTCGCTGCGCCTGGTCGACATGCACCTCGTCGATCACATCATCGCCGGCGCTCAAGGATTCACATCGCTGAGCGCGCGCGGATTCCGATGACGTTCAGCCGGCCACGAGCGCCGGCTTGCGAAGCGTTTCGTTTCGCTCGGCGTAGACAGGCGTGAACCAGTGGTAGCGGTCGGGAATGAGGCCGGCGATGTAGTCGAAGAACTCTTTCTGGATGCGTTCCGTAATCGGTCCGCGGCGGCCATTGCCGACCGGCACGCGGTCGATGCTGCGAATCGGCGTGACCTCGGCGGCGGTACCGCTGAAGAAGACTTCGTCGGCGACGTAAAGCATCTCGCGCGGAATCAATGTCTCGACCACTTCGAAGCCGAGGTCGCGCGCAATCGTCACGACGCTGGCGCGCGTAATGCCGGCCAGGATCGAGGCGCCGAGCGGCGGCGTCATGATCTTGCCGTCGCGGACGACGAAGACGTTTTCGCCGGAACCTTCGCTGACGTAACCGTTGACGTCGAGCGCGATCCCTTCGGCATATCCGTCCGCCGCGGCTTCCTGGCGGATCAGGATGGAGTTCATGTAATTGCCGGTCGCTTTCGCAAGGGCCGGGAAGGTGTTCGGAGCCATGCGGTTCCACGACGAGACGCGCACGTCGACGCCCTGCTCGATCGCCTCGGGGCCGAGGTACTTGCCCCAATGCCACGCGCCGATGACGACGTCGACCGGGCAGGCGGCAGGGAAAACGCCGAGGGAGTGGAATCCGCGATAGACGACCGGGCGGAGATAGCAGTCGTCAAAATGGTTCGCCGAAACGATGTCGACGCAGGCCTTCTTGAATTCGTCGGGCGTGTACGGGACCTCCATCCGGTAAATGCGGCAACTGTCGTACAGGCGCCGGATGTGATCGTCGAGCCGGAAAATCGCTGGCCCCTGGTTGTTCGTGTCGTAGCAGCGGATGCCTTCGAAGAGGCCTGAGCCGTAGTGCAGGGCGTGGGTGAAAACGTGAATCTTCGCGTCGGCGAAATCGACGAGGCGCCCGTTCATCCATACTTTTTTTACTTCATCGAACGGCATCGTAGCCTCCTGATCGGTGGGCAGCGGTGGACGGGCAAAACCTGCGCGCCGAGGCTGAAAAGTTGCCGGAGTATAGGTTCCGGTCTTTCAGCAAGTCAATGCGGCGGGCACGGCACTTATCTGCTGAATTTACGCCAGAACCAGCAGGGCCATCATGACGACGAGGTAAATGTTCGAGGCCATGAAAAGCCGCCGCGCGCGAACGGGTGTTCGGGCGCTGAGAAAGGCGAAACTGGCGAAGGTGAGCACTCCTCCAGCGAGGACGGCGCCGGCGAGGTAAACGAAGGTGGTCAGGCCGAACATCGGCGGGAGCACGCTGACCGTGAGCAGCGCGAAACTGTAGAAAACGGCGTGGCGCGCGGTCGTGCGGCCGTCGTCGTCACGGACGGCGAGCATGGCGAAGCCGCCGCGCGCGTAATCGTCGCGATACATCCAACTGATGGCCATGAAGTGCGGGAGCTGCCAGAAAAAGAGAATTCCGAAGATGATCCAGCCGCCGGTGCCGAGGATGCCGGTGGCGGCGGTCCATCCCATCAGCGGCGGAATCGCGCCGGGGATCGCGCCGATGAGCGTGCAGATCGTCGAGACGCGCTTCAACGGCGTGTAGATGAAGATGTAGCTGATCAGCGTGAACGCGCCGAGCGCCGCGGTCAGCCAGTTGACAGCCAGTCCGAGGTAGAGCGTACCGATGATAGAGATGGCAACGGAGAAGACAAGTGCCGCGCGCGGCGAGATGCGGCCGTCCGGCAATGGACGAAGACGCGTACGGCGCATCTTCGCGTCGTGATCGCGTTCGGCGTATTGATTGAGCGCGTTCGTTCCGGCCGCGACGAGCGCCGTGCCGAGGAGCGTGTTGAGGAGCAGCAGCCAATCGACGTGCTGCGCCGCGAAAAAGTAGCCGGCCGCGGTCGTGGTCAACACCATCATCACGATGCGCGACTTCGACAGCTCGAGGTAGTCGCGCGTGACGTTAGCGAATCCCGCCGGCCGCTCCATCACCAACACGTCGCTCATGCCGCAACCTCGGATGCCAAAAGTGCTCCAGCCCGCTGCCGGCGCGTGCGCCAGCCGATTGTCCGCGCCGTGAGCGCAGTGATGAGCGAGAGGCCGAGCGTCGCCGCGCCCGTCATGACGTGGACGCTGGTGATGACCGGCTGTTTCTCGCTCCAGACCACGTACCCGCCGAGCGCGATCTGAATCAGCACGACGGTGATGAGCAGATTCGAGAGTTGCCGCAGCGGATGCAGCGATTCGAATCGCCGCAAGCGAATGGCGAGGAAGATCACGAGCGCGCCGACGCACACACCGCCGACGCGGTGGGCAAAGTTGACGGCGATTTCGAGAGTTGTGAAGTGCGGCACGAGACGCCCAAACGACAGCGGGAAGTCAGGAATTGCCAGCCCGGCGCCGAGGTGCCGCATGGTCGCGCCGACCAGGATTTGCGCGTAGGCGACGAGCACGAGCAGCGTCGTCAATCCGATCGGAGCGTCGCCTTTTTCCATCGCGCGCGACGTCCGGAACCAGGTCGACGTGAAAAACGCGATCGAGGCGTTGAGACAGAAGAAGATTTCGGCAAGCCCCGCGTGCGCGATCGAAACGGAATGCGGCAGGAGTAGCAGGACCGTCACGCCGCCGAGCACGCCCTGCGCGATCACGGCGCCAACGGAGCACCAGCCGAGGATGCGCGTGAAGCGTTTCGGCTCGCGCAGTTGCAGCCAGATGGCCTGGATCACCGTGAGCAGACCGACCGTCGCGGCGATCATGCGGTGGCCGTGTTCGTAGAAGATCCCGCCGATCATCGGCGGCATCACCATTCCATACGACAGCGGCCAGTCAGGAACGGCCAGCCCGGAGCCGGTGGAGGTCACCATTGCGCCGGCGAAGATCAGGAACAGCGTCGATGCGGCCACGAACTTCGCATAACGCCGCAGCCACACCGGGGTGACATCCGAATGCTTCAAGGCTGCAGCCGCTCCGAGGACAGGTTTCATCGATTACGAGCCAATGCTTGTTTGCGCGGGCGGCGCCGTCGCCAGCCACTTCTTGAAGTTGTCTTTGGAGTGAACGAACATCTGGCCGCGCATGCGGTAATGCCCCAGGCCGCAGAGCTGCGCACAGGCGATTTCCCACTTGTCGCGATCTTCCTTCGTTTCGTTCGTCATTACAGGCGTGAAGTGAATGGCAATCTCCATCCCCGGAATGGCATCCGTCTCGACGCGCATCACGGGGAGTTTGAAACTGTGGATGACGTCTTTGGACGTCACGTGAATGACCACAGGTCGGTTCACTTCGAGGTGAAGGTCATTGAGCGTGACAATGTCGTCTTTCGCATTTGGATCCTTCAGGTCGAGGCCGAGGGGATTGGAGGAACTGACCAGTTTGATGTCGCGCCGGCCGAAGACACCATCCGGTCCCGGATATTGAACGTTCCATGCGAACTGCTCGGCCACAATGCGCATTTCCAGCGGATTCGCGGAGGGCGGCGGTACATGCGTCCAGCGGTACCACATCGGAATCGAGAAGCCGACCAGGAGGATGACCTCGACCACAGCCACACCGGCTTCGGTGTACGTCGAAAAATGACTTCTCACTCCGTGGTAATCCGCTTTCGGATTGCGTTTGGCATTGAACCGCCAGAGCGCATATACGAAATAGAGTCCCCATCCGATGAACAGGAGAAGCATCAGCCAGTGCACGTTCGCGCTGAGGCGGTCGAGATAAGGGCCGTGCTCCGAAGCGTCGACCGGCATCCACTGCGCTAAGAATTTTTCCATTGACGCTACCCTTCCCGGCGCTACAGCGCCGCTCCCCCGTCCAGAACTTCAAACGATTCCCGCCGGCGACGTAGCTCTTTCGCCCGCCGCCAGAAGGTCCAGAACAATGCGATAAAACCGACCTGCACAAACCCGACGACACCGAGCATGAACATGATGGCGTTATTCGAGCTCTTCGTCATCGGCGAATTCGGCGCGCCATAGCAGACCGGACACGCCGACAGGATCGACGGCACCAGCAGCAGGCAGATGGCAATTACGACAAACTGAGTCTTGCGCGTCATGGCAATTCCTTCAGCTTGTGAAAGACGCGCGTTCCGTACCAGACCAGCGACGCCCCGCCGGTGACGCCGAAAATGATCATCGAAATCCCGAGCGAGCTCCGCGCCGCCATGAAGTCGCGCACGCCCCACACGGTCAAATACAGCATCAGCGCAACCGACACTGTAATGAAGACGACGTGAAAGACGCGCAGTGACATTTACGATCCGAAGGGATTGGCGTGATGGCTGATCGGCAGCGCCATCAGGAAAATGAAGAAGATCACGGTCAGAATCAGAATGCCGTAGATGACTTTCTTTTCTGACAGCAGATGCATGAAGAAGCCGGCCACGAGGAAACCTTTGACCGAGGCGATGATCAGCGCCACGATGATGGCCTGATGAACGGGGAGGTTGAGGCCGTAGCACGCGCCGACGGTCAGCGCCGTCAGAACCGCCAGGCCGGCGAAAACGGCCAGGTAAACCTTCATCTCCCGGCGGATCTGTTCCGGGCTGTGATGATGCGCATTGGGATCGCCAATGCCCGCGTGTTCGTGGATGTCGACGCCGGGCTCCACCGCGGCTGCAGGATCAGTCACGTCGTTGCTCCTTCTACATGAGGTACAGAATCGGGAAAAGGAAAATCCAGACGAGATCAACGAAATGCCAGTAGAGGCCGACGATCTCGATGCGGTTCGTATAACGCTCCGGCTCTTTGGCCCACATCTTGGCGCCCGGCCCGAGGAAATAGAGAAATACGATGACGCCGCCGAGGATGTGCAGACCGTGCAGGCCGGTCATCGTGAAGTAGATGGCCAGGAAATTGTTGGTCTTCGGGAAGCGGCCTTCCTGAAACTCGTGCGAATATTCGAACCCTTTGGCGGTCAAAAAGATCAGCGCGCACAGCACGGTCGCGGAAATGTAAACGCGGCCTTTCTTCAGATTGCCGAGCCTCAGGTGCGACCACGCCATGACCACCGTCACACTGGAGAGAATGAGGATGAACGTATTGAACGTAGCCAGCTTGACGTTCAGAAACTCGTATCCGCGCGGCCACGATTCGGCGCCCGTCCGCAACAGAATCAGCGACGAAAACAGCGCGCCGAACAGCATGACTTCGGAGGCCAGAAACAGCCACACACCGAGTTTGCCGTTATAAAGGCCGGTGTCCGGACGCGGATGGACGTTGTACGGAATCTCCAGTTCTGCGTGACCTACTGAAGCGTGCGCGTGCGCGTCCATCAATTCTCCCTCATCGCCACTGCCGTTGCCGGCAGCAGTGCACCGCCGCGCGGCGCCGGTTCCGTCGCCGGCGTATGTTGCGGAATGAACTCGGCCGTCTCGCCGGGAACGCTGTATTCATAAGGACCGCGATAGACGACCGGCAGCACTTCGAAATTGCCATGCGCCAGCGGAGGCGACGTCGTCGCCGCCCATTCGAGCGTCGTCGCGTGCCACGGGTTGGAGCCGAGACCTTCGTCACGCCGGCCCGCCGCGGCGGCGATCGCGTTGTAGAAGAAGTTGAAGATGAAGGGCACCTGCGCCGCCAGCAGTCCGATCGCGCAGATGGACATGAACGGATTCGTTTGCGAGGCGATCTGCTTCGCGTGCGTGTACTGCATCCCGCCGTCATACAGGCGGCGCGAAACGCCGGCCAGCCCCTGCGCAAACATCGGGAAGAAGATGCCGTTGATGCAGACGAACGAAATCCAGAAGTGGACCTTGCCCCAGAATTCGTTCAGCTTGCGGCCGGTCGCTTTCGGGAACCAGTAGTAAATGCCGGCGAACATCGCAAAGATCGTCCCCGGCGCGACGACATAGTGGAAATGTCCAATGACGTAATAGGTGTCGTGCAGATGAATGTCGGTGGCGGCGAGACCGAGAGGAAGTCCCGTCAGCCCGCCGATTCCGAACATCGGCAGGAATGCCAGCGCGAACATCATCGGTGTATTGAACCGTATCGCGCCGCCCCATAGCGAAATGAACAAGGAACTGAGAATGATCACCGATGGAATGGAGATGATCATCGTCGTGGTCTGGAAGAAAGCGCTGATCGTCGTGCCCATTCCCGTCAGGAACATGTGGTGCGCCCAAACGACGAACGACATGAAGCCGAGGAAGACAGTCGCGAAGACCATCGACTTGTAACCCCACAGCGGCTTGCGCGTGTTGTTCGCGATGATTTCCGCCACGATTCCCATTGCAGGCAGAATCAGCACGTAAACCTCGGGGTGCGCGAGGAACCAGAAGAGGTGCTGCCACAGCAGCGGATTCCCGCCGCCCGCATTCGCAAGCGCCTGGCCGCTGACTACAAGGCCGCTCGGCAGGAAGAAGCTCGTACCAGCGACGCGGTCCATGAGCTGCAACACGGCTGCTGCCTCGAGCGGCGGAAATGCGAGCAGCAGCAGGAACGAGGTGACGAACTGCGCGTGCACGAAGAAGGGGAAGCGCATGTATGACAGCCCCTTGGCGCGCAATTGAATGATCGTCACAATGAAATTGACGGAGCCGAGCAGCGACGACGTGATCAGGAAAACCATCCCGACCAGCCACCACGTCTGTCCTTGTGAAGCGATTACAGAGAGCGGCGGATACGACGTCCAGCCCGATTGCGCCGTACCGCCGGGGGCCAGGAAACTGGCCAGCATGAGCAGGCCGCCCGGAAAGTAGCACCAGTAGCTGGCCATATTCAGTTTCGGGAAGGCCATATCCGGCGCGCCGATCTGCAGCGGGACGAGATAATTGCCGAATGCGCCGACGGCCAGCGGCACGATTCCCAAGAAAATCATGATCGTGCCGTGCATCGCGCCGAGCTGGTTGTAAGCCTCGGGCAACAGCACGCCGCCGGGGGCGCGGCTTTCACCCAGAACTTTCATGATGCTGAAGGCCTGACCGGGCCAGCCGAGCTGCAGGCGCATCAGAATCATCAGGCAAAATCCGAGGAGGAGGAAAACGAGCGCGGTGACGCCGTACTGGATGCCGATCCATTTATGGTCGGTGGAGAAGACATAGCGGCGAATCCATGGCAGATGATGCCCGCCATGCGCGTCGGCGAGTTTCTCGTCCTCCATGACGCGCAACGCTTCGCGCAACGCTTTGTGCGCTTCGTCCGCGTACATCCATTGCGAACCTACCCGGATCTGTCGTCTCAATGCCATTGCGGCTCCTGCTGTCGCATTAACCCTTGAACGTGAAATTCAGCGCCTTCGACTCTTTCGCGCCGACGGTGACCTGCTGTTCCTGCTGGCCATACTTCTCGTGCCACGCCACGACCGTGTACTGGCCCGGCGGGAGATTGGAAATCGTAAACGTGCCGTTGGCCTGTGAAACGGAATAGAACGGATGCGGCATCACGGCCATGTACGACTTCATCCAGCCGTGGACGTCGCATTTGATCTTGAACGGCGTCATCTCGGGCTTGTCGAGGTGTTTCTCCGACGTCATTCCCTGCACGGGCTGCCCTTCATTGAATTGCGAGTTCACAACAGGCATGGCGTGGACGTTGTGAAGCGTCGCGTCGTCGTTCTTGATCTGCAGCGTCTGGCCGACCATGACCGCATTGACGTGCGGGTGGTACTGGCAACCCTTCTGATCGATGACCACCGGCGTGGACGGCGCGGGGAAGTTGCCCTTGATGTCCTTGATGTAGACGAAGACATTGGCGAGCTCGCCGCCCGGACCTGCGACGACGTCCTCGTCGGTAGCCGGCGTGCCGCCGTGCTGCGACTGGCAATAGGGATCGGCCGACATCTGAATGTTCCCCATTTTCGGCGCGGCGCCTTCGAACTTCACAAGACCGGTAAGCGTCGCTGCGTCGGCGGAAACCGCGGCTGCGGCAGGAGCGGCGGCGGTCGTCGTGGCAGCGGTGCTGGCCGCAACCGTGGTGGTCGTCTGCTCATCGTCTTCGCCCTCATCTTCCTTGGACGCCTCTTTGCCCTTGCCGCAGGCGATCGAAAAGACGAGCGTCATGGCGAACATCAGCGAAACGAATTTCTTCATAGTCATCGATTTATCTCCTGTTTCTAACGTCCGGCTCCGCCGCTGACCGCGGGAACGCCGCGCTGATTGCGCGTCGATTTTGCGGCCGGTGCTGTCGCTGGCGGCAGCGATTGTTGCGGCATGGCCATGGCCGGCGCGTCGCCGCCCGGCGAAGCCGCCCGCATTTGTGTAATTCCGATGCTCCAGATGTAATCGCGCAGATAGTCGGTCAATGCCACCGCGTCACTCATCGTGCGCTTCAATTCTTTCTCGTCGCCGTTGAACAGCGGCAGCAGCGTCGATTTGTATTGTGCAAATTGCGGCGTGTCGATGGCCAGCGCCAGCGGCGACTGGAAGCCACCCGTGGCCGCGTCGCGCGGGAAGTTGGTCGGCATGCGCGTGCCGGGGATCATCTCGTTCGGACGGCGGATCCAGTCGGAGATCCAGTCGTGGCGCAGGCGCAAACGCGCCAGCGTAAGGTTCGGCGCGAGCGAGGTCGAGTCCGCCGTATTCGGCGTTGGCGGGTTTTCGGGATTCACCGGCGTCGTGCCGTGGCATTGCGCGCATCGCAGCATGGTGAAAACCTGCTGGCCGATCTTTACGTTCGCCGGAGACGCATTCGCACCGCGCGTCGTGTCGAACTGTGGCCCCTTCCCAGCCTCGGCGAAAAACGTGACGAGCGTATTCGCCTCGTGATCGTCGAAGTGGAAGGTCGGCATGCGCACGCCGAGCCACGGACGGATTTTCATCACCGTCGGGTCTTTGAGGAAATTGAAGAGGAACGGCGACTGCGCGCGCGCCCCTTCCGGCGACAGATCGGGCGGCAGGAAATTCGCGTCAGCGATCGTGGAGGCAATGGCGCGGCCGCGGCCGTCGACGACGTGACACGCCCGGCAATTGTGTTGCGACACACGCTTGCGGCCTTCTTCGATCAAACGCGTATGCGCATCAAGACCGGCCATCCGATTGTCGGCGACCTTTTCCTTCGTAAGACCAACGACCACCATGGCGATGCGGCGCGCTTCCTCCGGCGTCAGGTGGAAGTTCGGCATCTTCAACTTGTCGTTGTAGACCTTCGTGCGGCGATCGTCATAGATGCGCGGATTGCGGAGCTTGTTGTAAACCCACGACGGAACCGTGTGAATGACGTGCTCCGTTACGCCGTCTTCGTTCTTCCACTTCTCATCGTTCATGAAGCCGAAGTCGAAGAGGTGCAGAGCCTTTGAGCCTTCGACGGTTAGCTCGGTACCGATTGGCTTGAGGCCCTCGAAGCCTTTGATCGTGTGGCACGAATAGCAGCCGTACTTTTCAATGGTGCGCTGCCCGAGGTAAACGAGCTGATCGTGATCGGACATGGTGCGGAGTTTTTCTTCCGCGTCGCGATCGCTCAGCGTATTGATCAGATAGCCCTTGGCCAGGTCGTGAACAGCCTGACGATTGGGCGGACGAATCGCCGTTTTCATGAAGGCAGGTTTCTGAAGGGTGAGCAGGAACGCCGTGACGTCGGCCGCTTCCTGATCGCTGAGCCGCAGTGACGGCATCGGGGCTTCGGAGTAATACGACTTCGGATTCTTGACCCAGTTGTAAATCCAGGCAGGATTGGTTTTGGTGCCTACGCCGGTGAGATTGAACCCGTAATTGCGCTCGAGCGGGAAGTCTTCGCGCTTTGCGAGACGCATCTGCCCGGACTTTTCGTCTTTGACGTGCTCCGTGTCGATATGGCAGCCCATGCAACCGACCGTGTTGACGATCTGCTTGCCGCGGCCGGCATCGCCGGCGCCCGGCTGCTGCCACACGCGATGCGTCGACTTATCGAATAGGTAACTGACGATGGCGTGAATCTCGGCGTCCTGCAGCTTGATGTTGTGCGCGCGCTCTTCCGGCGGCACCACGCTCGGATCGATCATGTTGCGCTGATAGAAAAACGACGGCATGCGCGTTGTCGACCGGAAATTGTGCGGTTCGCTGATCCAGCGGAAGGCCCATTGCGGCGTCGTCTTCTCGGCGATCCCGCTCAGGTCGGGGCCGGGCTTGCGGAGATCCGAGAAACGCCAGTTGTTGATCTTGTGGCAGGCATAACAGCCGTACAGCTCGACGGTTTGCGTCGCTTTTGTGATGTCGTCGCCGCGATCGACCGCGATCTGCGCGGAGTGGCACTTGATGCAGCCCGCTTCGTAATAGTGCCGCGGGTACATCGGCGTCTCAATGAACTCGTTTTCCTCGTAGCCCCAGTGACGCTTTGCGAAATCGCCAGGCAGCGGGAAAAAGCCGGCCGTGAGCGACGTCCGCTCCGCCCAGCGGTGCTCCATCTTCGGGCTGGCCGGTGTGTGCCCGGCGCGGCCGAATTCGGTAGCTCGGTCCTGACCGCGGTGGCAGACCGTGCAGCCGTATTCGAGCAGCGGGTGCACCGATGCCGATCCGACGTAAAGATCGAGCTTCGGATGTGTGCGCCACGGATTCAGCGTGTCGTTGGGGTTTTCCTGAATTCTCTTGAGCTGCGCGATGCGATCTTCAGTTTCCTTACGTTTCTCCGCGGGAATCTGATACGCGTCAAGTTTCTGCTGCAGCTCCTGCGACAGCCGCGCCGCTTCCGCCTTCGACTCCCATCCCGGCGTATCGATGGCGCGATGGCAGGTCTGACAACGGTCGACGCGCGGGACGTTCATATAATTCATGTCGATCGAGAGATCGTTGAGCACGACCTGATCGATCTTGATCACCGGATTGACGAAATCGAGCATCGGCTGACTGAGAATCCAGTTCGTGCTGAACCGGTTCATGTCGACCGTGGTCAGTTGTTTGCTCAACAAATCGACCGATGCCGTGATCTCCTTCTTTTTATCCTCGGCATCCTTGATTTTCTTGAGCCATTGGTCGACGTTCGCCTTTGCCGCATCGCGCCGGCGGGTCACTTCCTGAAGGCGAACCTGGAGATTGGCGAGATGCGCCGACTGCCGCTCGTACTCAGCCTGTTGCTGCGCAGCATCGGAGCGATGCTGGACGACGGAGGCTTCGGTGATGTAGCGCTGGGCGTCGAGGTTGGCCTTGGCGAAACGGAAATCCTGGTCGGCGCGATAATGATCGCCTTCCATCGCGTCGAGCGCCTTCTGCGCCGTCAGGTATTGATCGCGGTGCGCCGCAAGTTCGAGAGTGTTCTTGCGCTCCTGCGCGTCGAGGTCGGCGAGCTGCTTGCTGTTCTCTTCCGACTTCGCCACCTGCATTTCCTGGACGATGCGCTCTTGCTGCATGCGCATGAACTCGAGCTGAAACCACTTCCAGCCGCGGATGTAGTCGTAACCGACGATGAGACCCGTCACCGCGACGAGAGCGAGACTCGACAGGGCGAATATCAAATTCAGCCTGCTGATCGAGTAATTGTGCGGAATCGGCTCTTGTGGCTTCATCGGTTCGACGGCGTCCTCAGACGTTGAAGAAAATCTCCTGGATATGCAGGATGTATTTGAGGTTGAACAGCCAGCGCAGGATCATCTTGATCGGCAGCGACATCATGATCAGGAAAAGGTACGCGCCGACGTAATAGCGGGCCGCGCCCATTTTCCGGTAGAAACGGCGGAAGGGTCCGATTGCCATCACCGGCGGCAGGCCGAGATAAGCGCCGATCAGGACGAGTCCGAAAATCTCGCGGATGATCCAGAGCTTCGGCAGCGACGTGCCGAGAACCTTCACCCACATCAACTCCGAAAGGTCGACGTTGACCAGCGGCACGAGCTTATTGGGATCCCAGTATTCGTAAGGACCGAAGAAGTTCCAGTTCGGACCGCGAAGGAACGTTCCGGTAATGATCAGGAACGACCAGAGCACCAGGAAGCCATAGAGGAAAACGCTGATCTCCCACTTCCGTTCGCGGAATGAGTAATAGCCGTTTCCCTTGGGATTCGTGTCGATGTAGGGGATGGCCATCAGCCCGACGATGATCAGCGTCGGCAGCACAACGCCGGCCAGCCAGGGATCGAAATAGACGAGCATTTCCTGAAGGCCGAGGAAGTACCAGGGCGCTTTGGCCGGATTGGGCGACGACGTCGGATTGGCGGCTTCCTCGAGCGGAGCGCGCAGCACGACCGACCAGACGATCATCACGATCGTCAGCAGGATCATGCAGAGCATTTCCGTGTAGACGAGGTCGGGCCACGTAAAGAGTTTCTCGTCCGACTCGGTCTTCTCCCACGGAATGCCGCCGACGACGAGCTGCGTGTCGTTCAGATAAGCCTTACGCAGCGCCAGCCATGTGAAAAACCCGAGGAGAAAAATCATTGCCACGATGGGGACGTTGTCAGGTTTCGCGGCGATGAGGAAGAAATTCGGATCGAGCATCGACAGGCCGAATGCGAACGCTCCGAAAACGAAAAGCCATAGACCGACTTTCGTGTCCCAGAGCCGGCCGCCGAGGCGCGCCAGCACGAAAAGAATCAAGAAATAGGCGACGCCGAGATAGAGCAGCGGCGGGACAAAAATCCCGGCCAGGAACATCAGCAGGCCGAACCCGACGAAGGCAAAACCGCCGGCCGATTTAATCCGGCCGTTGAGGAGATTGAAAAAGATAATCAACGCGAAAATCGCAGTCAGCAGGAGGAATGAAATCGACCCTGCCGACAGTACGTTGACGAAATCTTTGATGAAAGTCATCGCGTCCTCGGCCCTTTACAGCGGACCTGAGATGCCTCCGTCTTTTCGAACGCGCCAGAAGTGAATGGCCATCAGGAAACCGGCCGCCAGGGGAATGACCACGCAGTGAAGGACATAGAAGCGCAGCAGCGTCGCGGCGCCGATGGAGCGTCCGCCTATGAGCGCGAATCGGGCATCGTCACCCGCATGAATCAGCCGTATGTCCCCTAATTTCACGAGGCCCGACATGGGCCCCTCATTACCGGCGCCGGGGCTGGCGCGCGCCATCGACGAGCCGACCGTGATCGCCCAGATCGCGAGCTGATCCCACGGCAGCAGGTACCCGGTAAACGAGAGCAGGAGCGTCAGCACCAGCAGAATGACGCCGACGTTCCAGTTGAATTCGCGGGGTGGCTTGTAAGAGCCGGTCATGAAAACACGGAACATGTGCAGCCAGACGGCGATGACCATCGCGTGCGCACCCCAGCGGTGCATTTCGCGCATGATCCCGAACGGCGCCTGTTCGCGCAGGTCCATGATGTCGGTAAATGCGTATTCGATCGTCGGCCTGTAATAGAACATCAGCAGCAGGCCGGTCACGGTCTCGACGAGGAAAAGGAAGAACGACGTCCCGCCCATGCACCAGGTGTAGCTCATGCGCACGCCGGAGCGGCGGACTTTGACGGGATGCAGGTGGAGAATCAGCGAGCCGAGGACGGCGAGGACTCGTTTGCGGTTCGTGTTGGGGATGCCGACCCGGAAAACGGATTTCCAGATCTGCGAATTGACGATGCCTTCCTGCAGTCCTCGTAGATTCGCCATTTTCTCCTCGGCTTCCGTCTGCCCGCTGACAGGCGGAAGCTACAGCTTGATGAATGCCTCCGGGTCAGTCCACTCACCGCGCTCCTGATGGAACTGCTTCGACTTGTCGACGACGATCTGGCCGTCGGCGATGTCGATGAAGATCTTGGCGCGCTCGAGCGGCCGCGGAGTCGGTCCTTCGAAATTGATCCCTGACTTGTAGTAGCCGCTGCCGTGGCAGGGGCACTTGAATTTGTTCTGGGTCGGGAGCCAGTTCGGCGTGCAGCCGAGGTGCGTACACACCGTGATCAGCGCATACACGATCTCCTCGGTGCGCACGATCCAGATGCCGTATTTGTCCTTCCAGCGCTCGTCGACCTCGCCCACCGAGTAGTCGGACGGCAGGCCAGCTTTGAACTTCTGCACCGGCTCGAAAAGGACGTTGGGGAAGAGGAAGCGTAGGAGGATGCTGCTCAGCCCCCCGAGAGCGGCGGCGAGGGCGACCCAGGCTGCGGTCAGGACGACGGGAAAACTGCGGCGCGAAATCTCACCCTGTTCGCGGATGTCAGCAGCCGCGCTCCCCGCAAGAGGGGTCTTCGGAACCATCTGATATGGCGTGATTTCTTCAGACATCCAGGTAATGAAGGTGCCGAACGGGGACGCTCCGGCGCGGGCGTAAATATCCGCTTTTCAGCAACCGCTGTCAACGAAAAAGGTGACAGGTGTCACGCAGTTCGGTGCGGGTTGCAGAAGAGCTTCGTTGACGGGTAAGGCATCCTGCGTCAATAACTTAGCCCGCGACCGTGTCGTCAGCCGCCGATCTGCGTCAGCGCCTGTTTGGCCGCGGCGCGGACGCGGAGGCTCGGATCGCTCGCCGCGATGCGCTGCAGGTTGGGGGCGGCGCCCTTGCCGGCGAGCTTCGCGTAGGAAGACATCGCCACGATCATGGCGTCCTCTTTCTGATCCTCGCGCATGCCGGTGACCTGGTTCAGGCGGGAGCGGTCGAGGACCTCGCGCAACGTCCCGAGCGCGCGCGGATCGCCGAGGCGGGCCAGGGCAATCGCGGCGTTCCAGCGGACGTCGGGCGTCTCTTCCTGCAAGCCGTTGACGAGCACCGGAACCGCGCTCGGATCGCCGATCGCGCCGAGCGTGTAGTACGCGGTGGCGCGGACGTCTTTGTCGTCATCCTTGACCGCCTGTGAGATGCGCGGGATGGCCGCCGGATCGCGCAGCTCGCCGAGGGCGGTCAGGGCGTAGATGCGATTGTCGGCATCGTGATCGTTGAGACCGTCGAGCAGGACAGGCGTCGCGCGGCGGTCGCCGAGCTGGCCGAGGACCATGCCGAGGTAGCGGCGGATGCGCGGATCGTCCGATTTCGAATTCGCGTAGAGCGTGGCCACATCGTGCTCGAGGTTCGGATAGCGCTTCGCTTCGCCGCGCTTAAGCGATTTCGAAAGCTGATACGCGGCCTGCCAGCGCTCGTGGGAACTGCCGGAACGGATGGAGTTGATGTAGTCGGGGATGCCCTGCTCGTCCGTCGCCAGTCTCCCGAAGAGAAAAAAGATCAGGACGGCGACACCGACGATGCCGAGCGGGAAGACGACGAACTGGAAGAGGATGGTTTTGGGCGACTCTTTCGGAACGTCTGTTTGGGGAGTGGGGAGTGGGGGGTTGGGAGTGGAAGTAGGATCTTGCACGATCCGTCGTTGCTCCAACTCCCCACCCCCCACTCCCCACATCCCATTACTCAACGCCCGGTTCCCATCACCACGAAGTCAGGCAGATAGGTCTTGAGCTGCGTCGGCGCGTCGGGGACGACGATGGCGTCCTTGTCGCAGACCGACTCGCACAACCGGCAGGCCACGCACTTTTTCTCGTCGACGAAGGCGATCTTGTAGTGGTTGGCCACCGTCTCGTCGTTCGGGTCGATCATCTTGATGCACTCGAACGGACAGATGTCGACGCAGAACTCGCATCCCGTGCAAAGCTCTTTGATGACCTCGGCTTTCGGGATCTCTTTCGGCTTAACGCGCGGGATGAACTCGCCGTGCTGGTTCTGGATCGCGTCGACCGGGCAGTAGATGCCGCAGACGGAGCAGTCGATGCAGCGCTCGGGATGGATGTAGTACAGGCCGCGGGCCGTCCCCCAGATGGTGTTCGTGGGGCACTTCACCTCGCAGACGCTGCAACCAATGCACTTGTCGGTGATGAAATGAGGCATGGGCGGCGAGTTTACCTTACCAGTGCAACCATCGCACGGTCGTTGATGAATTGCGGTTCGATGATGCGGCGGTCGCGCCGAAGAACGCCCAGTTCGGGGGCGCGGCGCTCGCCGATCCAGAAGAACGCGCCGGTCGGCGAATGAAGTCCCGGTTGCGGCAGCGCCCGCCAGCCGGGATGCATCGCCTGCTCGAGCGGGAACGCGACAACGCGCGGATGACCATTCATCATCGTCTCGAGATAGAGATAGCCGGTCGCGACCACGGTCTCGTTAGGAGGGATGTGCGTCGCGACCCACGTCGCTGCCTGGCGATACGAATCGAGCGGACGACCAGCGTGATCGAGAATGCCGAGCGTCGTCCAGACGACGCAGACGGCGACGAGCGTGGTCGTCAGCGCGAGGCGAAAACGATTCTGCTTCAGCGACTCCGCCAGCCACAGCGCGAACGGCGCAGCGATAACGGCTTCGAAACGCAGCGGGACGTACACGCGCAGCGCGATGGCGAGCAGCAGCGGAATCAGGACCATGAGCGCGTAGCGATTGGCGCGAATCGACATCGCGATCGCGATCGCGCCGATGATGGCGATGGCGATCGGCGGGCGGATGAAGAGGACATCCGGCCAGGCGATTCGCATCCATGCGCGCGCTTCTGCCGGTTGGTGCAGCGCGAGCGAGAAGCCGGGCAGGAAGAGGATGACTGCGATCGCGAATGCGTAGACTCGCCGGCGAGCCGCCGGCGGTCCAGCCGGCGAGCCGCCGGCGCTACGGTCGCCGGCGCGTCCCAAAAACAGGATCGGGAAAAACAAGACGCCGTAGTAGTGACTGTACGCGGCCGCGACGAGCGCGAACGCCGCGGCGAATGGGCGATCGTCATCGACCGTCAGCACCGCGATCGTCACGAACATCGCGCACATCGCGTATGCGCGCGCGTCGGCGGCGAAGAGCATCGCGGGCGGGAACACGGCGAACAGCAGCGCCGCGATCGCGTTCTTCCGAAGAATCAGGACCAGCGAGATCGCCGCGCAGAGCAGCGACAACAGGCGCGTCATCGTCACCGAGGGATCGCCGAGCAAGCGCACCGCGAAGTAGTAGAGCGGCGGACCGGAATCCCACCGCAGCGCCGACACGATCTTCGCGAATGGCTTCGCAGAAATCCAGCGCGTGAACAGCTCGTCGAAGAACGGCGCGCGGACGATGAGAAGAGGAATGCGCGCGGCAACGAAGAGAAGAGCGATCAGCGCCGGGCGGCGAAAACTCACACCGCCGCCAGCAACTCCGAGATCGTCTTGATCAGATGCGAGGATTGGATCGGCTTCGAGATGTACGCGTTCGCGCCGAGGGCCAGGCCGCGCTCGCGATCCTCTTCCGCTCCCTCGGTCGTAATGATGATGATCGGGATGTTCTTCAACTGCGCGTTCTGACGCACCAGCGAGACCAGCTTCAAGCCGTCCATGACCGGCATGTTGATGTCGGTCAGGATCAGATCGATCCTGTCCGGACCGGAAAGCTTTTTGAGCGCGTCGACGCCGTCGACCGCCTCGAGAATCCGCGCGTTCCTGAATCGCTTCAGCGAAAACGAGATCAACTGGCGCATGGTCGGCGAGTCTTCGACGACCAGAAAATTCGCGTTGTCCAATGCCACTATCGGATCCTCACGACGTCGTCGTCAGCAGGTCGAGGAAGCTCTGAATCGTGTTCAGCTTCCTCTCCGACTGCGAGTAGAGTTTCGATGAGAAAATCGCCGTCGCGGCGTGCGCGGCGAGCAGCGAAAACAGCTCGTAATCGACTGCCGAGAACGAGTCCTTCTGCTGCAGGAGTTTGTAGATCACCACCAGGCCGATGACGTGTTCCTTGATCTTCAGCGGCACCGCGGCCAGCGGCTTGTCGAGCGAGACTTTGCCGCCGTCTTCGAGATCCTGATTGATGTAGTAGCTCTCGCCCGTCTTCGCCACGCTGCCGAGGATGCCGTCGCCGAGGCGCGTGGAGATCGACTCGATGCCGGGCATGACGTCTTCGCCTTCCGAAGCGATCGCCTTCAGCTCGTTCGTCTTCTCGTCGAGCAGCAGGATCGCGAACGACTCCGCGCCGATGAGATTGATCACGATCTCCTGCACGATCTGGATGACTTCGCGGAAGTCGAGCGTGGAGTGCAACTGGTAACTGGCGACGTAGAGATTGGCGAGGTTGTTGTTCTGCTCTTCGACCTCGATGTAGCGGTTGGCGAAGTCTTTGTTCTCTTCTTCGACTTCCTTGAATCGCTGGGCGATGCGCCGGTTTTCCTCGGTGAGCTGCTGCACTTCGCTGCGCAGGCGCTGCACTTCCTCGTTGAACCCGGCCGTCCCTTCGGTTTCGAGCGACGCGAGGCGATACCGCAGGCGCTGATTCTCCCTCAGCAATTCCTCGGTGAATTCCTTGCCCTTGTTGAACAGCTCGAGAAACTTCTCAGCTCTTTCTTCAGTCATGGGGGACTCTCTCGGACGACGAAGGAGAGTAGCACAGCGGAGGGGCGCGAAAACGCGCGAGCGTACAATGACGACTTCATTAAACATCGATGGAGCCTTCATGAACGTTGACGCAGATCCGGGCGTGGACCCGATCACCGCGCGCCTCGAGGATCAGATCGCCTGGTACGACCGCAAGAGCAGCAGTTGCCAGCGGATCTACAAACGCATCAAGTTCACGGAGATCATCGCCGCGGCCTTGATCCCGTTCGTGCCCGCACTCCAACTGCAACACACGGGATGGATCGATGGCGTGCTCGGGATGGTGATCACGATCCTGGAAGGCCTGCTCCACCTCAATCAGTACCAGCAGAACTGGATCGCCTACCGTTCGACTTGCGAGTCGCTCAAGCACGAGAAGTACGTCTACCTCGCCAACGCTTCTCCGTATGCCGGAGTGGCCGATCCCCGCGCGCTCCTGGCCGAACGCGTCGAGTCGCTCGTCTCGCAGGAACACGCCAAATGGGCCTCGGCGCAGCAAGAGCCTACGAAGAGCAAGCCGGCAGCGGACTGAGCCGCCGAGTCCAAAAATCTTCCCCCCCTTTCCGCACGGGCGGAAAACCGCTTGCGCGCGGCTCTCTTTAAAAAAAGAAGGAAGTCGGGTAGGGAAAACTCACTCTCAGTCACTCCTTTCATAGGGTCCCACACAATTAGTTAAGTCTTTACCTGCTGCGGCAAGGCAGTCGGAGATGCCCCATGGCGTTCGAACACGATTTCCTCATCAGCTACGCCCATATCGATGACCAGGCGCTCGTGGCCGGGGAAAGCGGCTGGGTATCGCAGCTCCACCGTCTCCTGGAGATTCGCGTCGGCCAGCTCATGGGGCAGACGCCGAAGATCTGGCGCGATCAGAAACTGCAGGGGAACGACGTCTTTGCCGACACGATCCTCGATCGCCTCCCCAGAATCGCGGCGCTGGTCTCGATTTTCTCGCCGCGATACGTGCAGTCCGACTGGTGCAACCGCGAGCTGAAAGAGTTCTGCCGCGCGGCCGAGCAATCGGGCGGCGTCCGCGTCGCCGACAAGGCGCGCATCTTCAAGGTCGTCAAGACGCCGGTCAATCTCGATCGCCAACCGGACGAAGTGAAGCCGATGCTGGGCTACGACTTCTTCGTCTATGACGAACGCGGCCGGCCGCGCGAGCTGCCACAGGATCTGAGCGCCGGCACCGACAGAGTCTTCCTGACGAAGCTCGACGATCTGGCGTACGACATCACCCAGTTGCTGGAAACGCTCAACGCCAACGGCGGAACGGCCGAGCCGGCGCCGGCGAAGGGAACGGTGTTCCTGGCGGAGACCAGCTACGACCTGCGCGAAGAGCGCGAGGCGATCAAGCGCGATCTGGTCCGGAATGGCTACGAGGTTCTGCCCGATCGGCCGCTGCCGCTCTTCGCTCCGGAGTTCGACGCCGTCGTGCGCGAGCAACTGACGCGGAGCAAACTTTCGATTCATCTCATCGGCCACAACTACGGCGTGGTGGCCGAGGGGGCCGAGCAGTCGATCGTGGTGCGGCAGCAATCGCTCGCGTCGCAAGTGGCGCCGCTCAGCGGATTGAAGAGCCTGATCTGGCTGCCGCCTGGTCTGGAGATCGAGGATGAGCGGCAACGCAGGTTCGTCGAGAACCTGCAGAACGATCCCGCGGTCCATGCAGCCTCCGAGTTGCTGGAGATCCCGGTCGAGGATCTCAAGACATTGATTCACCGCAAGCTGGCGCCGCCGGCGATCACCGTCGCGAAACCGCTGGTGGTCCCGGGTCAGGAGCATGCGCGCGTCTACCTGCTCTGCGATCAGCAGGATTCAGAGGCCGCCCGATCGCTGGAGGATTCACTTTTCAGCGCCGGCTTCGAAGTCATCCTCCCCTTCTTCGACGACGACGAAACGCAGGCCCGGCTGGAGCATGAAGAGAACCTGCGGACGTGCGACGCGGTGATCGTCTACTACGGCGCCAGCGGCGAGCTGTGGCTGCGGCGCAAGTTGCGGGAGCTGCAGAAAAGCGCCGCGCTCGGCCGCGAGAAACCGCTGCTGGCCCGCGCCATTTACGTCGGGCCGCCGTCGACGCCGCAGAAAGAGCGGTTCCGCACGCTCGAGGCGATGCTGATTCATGAGCCGGCCGGCGGATTCGACGCCGCCGTACTCGATCCATTCCTCGCCGCGATTCAAAACGCCGAGGTGCAGCCGTGAGCACGATGGCCGCGTACGAACCGGAGCGTTTCAATCCCTTCCCGGGGCTCCGCACCTTCGAGCCGGACGAAGATCATCTCTTCTTCGGGCGCGAGCAGCAGACAGACCAACTGCTCCGCAAGCTTCGCACGACGCGCTTCCTGGCCATCCTAGGCAAGTCCGGCAGCGGCAAGTCGTCACTCGTGCGATCGGGTCTCATCCCCACGCTTTACGGCGGCGGAATGACGCGGGCCGGCTCGCGCTGGCGCGTGGCGATCATGCGTCCCGGCGAAGATCCGCTCGGCAATCTCGCCGCCGCGCTGGCCATGCCGGACGCCCTCGGCGACACACTCGGCAATGAGGAGCTGACGCGCTCGTTCTTCGATACGACGCTCCGTTCGAGCAACCGCGGTCTGATCGAATGCATCCGCCAGTCGCGCATTCCGGCTGCCGACAACGTCCTCGTGCTGGTCGATCAGTTCGAGGAGCTGTTCCGTTACAAGCGCAGCCGCCGCGTGGTCGGCCGCGACGAGGCCGTGGCCTTCGTCAAGCTACTACTCGAAGCGCGGGCCAGCGAGGTGCCGTGCTACATCGCCATCACCATGCGTTCCGACTTCGTCGGCGACTGCATGGAGTTCGGCTCGCTGCCCGAGGTCATCAACGACGGCATCTACCTCGTGCCGCGGATGACGCGCGACGAGCTTCGATCCGCCATCACCGGCCCCGTCGCTGTTGGCGGCGGAACGATTGCGCCGCGGCTCGTGTCTCGTTTGCTCAACGACGTCGGCGACGATCCGGACCAGCTTCCGATTCTCCAGCACGCGCTGATGCGAACGTGGGACCGCTGGGAGGACGACCATCAGCCGGGAGAGCCGCTCGATCTTCGGCACTACGAAGCGATCGGCATGATGGGAAGCGCGCTCTCGCGCCATGCCGAGGAATGTTTCGCGGAGCTCGACAGCCGAGGGCAGGTCATCGCCGAGAAGTTGTTCAAGGCGCTGACGGACAAGGGATCGGATTCGCGTGGCGTTCGCCGCCCCGCACCGCTGAGCGAAATCTGTCTGCTGACGGATGCACCGATCGAGGATGTGGCCGCGGTCGTCGACAACTTCCGGAAACCGGGACGCTCCTTCCTCATGCCGCCGTACGGCGTGCCGCTGCAGGCGAACTCGATCCTCGACATCTCGCACGAGAGTCTCATGCGAATCTGGGATCGTCTTTCGGCGTGGGCCGAGGATGAGGCGGCATCCGGACAGCTCTATCTCAATGTTGCCCGCGCGGCGCAGCGGCACGAGGAAGGCGCCGCGGCGCTGTGGCGCGATCCGGAGCTGCAGCTCGCGCTGACCTGGCGCGACAAAACGAATCCGACGGAGGAGTGGGCCGGTCGCTACGACCCGTCGTTCGCGCGAGCCATGGCCTTCCTCGACGCCAGCCGGGACGAGCGCGACCGGCAAGTGCGCGAAAAAGAAGCCCATCGCCGCGAACAATTGCGGCGCGCCCGCGCGCTGACGGCGATCTTCTCCGTCGTCTCACTGATCATGCTGGCTCTCGGCGCGTTCGCGTGGAGGCAGCGGAACAACGCCGTCATCCACCAGCGCCTCGCCCAAGATGCAGCCGCCCGGGCCGAGCAGGAGCGCATCAAGGCCATCACCGCATACCAACGCGCCGATGCCGCATTCAAACGCGCCGATCAGGAGCGCCAGAAGGCGGACGTCGAACGCAAGAACGCCATGCATCAATCCGAAGTCGCCGACCAGCAGAGCAAGCGCGCCGACATCGAACGCCAACATGCCGAGACGGAGCGGATCAAGGCAGAGACCAACGAGCGCGAGGCGCGCGCCAAGAAAGCGGAAGCCGAAGCCGCGCAGGAGGTGGCGCTGAAAGAAAAGAAGGCCGCCGACGTCGCGCGAGCCGAAGCGGAGACCTCCGAGGTGGAGACGAAACGCCTCAGCCACCTGGCCGACGCCCGCGCGCTGGCGCTTTCGATCCTGCAGATGAAAGACCAGCAGACCTCCGGGCTTCTTGCACTCGAGGTGGACCGCCTGTATCGCGAGAACGGCGGCGGTACCGACGATCCCACCGTCTTCGACGCACTGCTCACCGCGCGCGAGCTTCTCCGGCCCACCACGCCGGTTCGGCAGCAGACGAACATTCGCGCAATGGCTCTGGACTCTGACGGCCGCAACGTTCTCGCTGCCGGCGACGACGGACAGATCCTCCGCGTCGGTCTCGGCAATGGCCACGCGAATGTAGTTGGAAAGGCAGCCGGTGCCGTCCGCGCGCTGGCCATCGGCGGCGGCCACCTGGCCACAGGCAACGATGGCGGCGTGATCGAGATCCGCGATCTTCGCAATCCGTCCGCCGCGCCGAAGACGCTCACGTCCGGCTCGGCCGCGGTGAGCTCGCTCGCGTTCGCGCCCGCGGGAGGCACGCTGGCGTCAGCGAATATCGACGGAAGCGTGAAGCTATGGAACGTCGATGGTTCCGGCTCGCCGATCACACTTCTCGGCAGTTCCGGCAAGCGCGTTACGTCCGTGGCATTCAGCAGGGACGGCAAGATGCTCGCCGCCGGGCGCGCCAAGGGAGGCGCGCTCCTCTGGCACATCGCAACGCCGGCCGAAGCGCCGCAAACGCTGTGCACGGGCGTCGACGTGAGCAGCATCGCTTTCCGCCCCGACGGGAAGCTGGTCGCCTGCGGCAGCGGACGCGGCGAAATCGTCCGGACGCCGACCGAAGGGAACGCCACGCCGCTGCCGACGATGCGCGGTCACACGTCGACCGTCAATTCGCTCAGCTTCAGCCGCGACGGTAACTCCCTCGCCTCAGCGTCCTCGGACAAAACCGTCCGGATCTGGAACCTGACCAGCAGCAGCCCACAATCGATCGTGCTGCAAGGCCATGAGTCCTGGGTCTGGTCAGTGGCATTCACTCCGAATGGCGACCAGCTCGTCTCCGGCAGCGCGGACCGCACCGTCCGAACCTGGCCTGCGCACGTCAGTTTGCTGGCTAACGAGCTGTGCGCCGCCGTCGCTCCAAACAAGAAAGAGCTGACCGAAGCGGAGTGGAAGAAATACATCCCGAACGTCGAGTACCGGCCTGGGTCGCCCTGCCGATGAAAACCTTCGCAGAGGAGAATGACTTTGTCGAAAAACGAACGGCGTACTTCGCTCCGTGATCACAGGCCGCATCAGGTGCCCCGCTCCTACAAGCGCGTACCCATCAAGATGTCCGACACAGCGGAAGTCACGGTCGTCGTCCGCTCGAAAGGTTCGAACGCCGAGTGGGACGAGCTCGTGGCCAGGTCGATCAGCGGGCTGCCGCAGCAGCGCGAGTACGTCACGCGCGCTGCGTTTGGAAAATCGTGGGGCGCATCGCCAGCCGATCTGGCCGAGGTCAGCGCGTTCGGGAAAGCCTATAACCTGACGACAGTGTCATCCGAGGAGTGGCGGCGCTGTGTCGTCTTATCCGGCACCATCGCTAATCTGCAGAAGGCGTTCGGGGTCAAGTTTCAAGGTGTCGAACATCCACTCGGCAGATTCAGAACGTATCGAGGACGGCCGCAGGTCGACGCCTCGATTGATTCGATCGTGGAGGCGGTCCTCGGACTCGACAACATTCCGACTTCGAAAACCCATCTGCCTCCGCCGGCTGGCCGCGGTCCTTCGGAACTGAACCTGGGCGAATTGCGTCAGTCGTACAGCTTTCCGCCGCAATTGAGCGGAAAGGGCCAGTGCGTGGCGGTGATCGAGCTCGGAGGCGGCATTTACAGGAGTGATTACAACGAGTATTTCAACCGGATCGGACTTACTCCGCCACGCTTACGAATCAGGTCCATCGGAAAGGCAAGCAATCGACCCGCTCCCAAGGGTGATATTCGAATCGTGGAGGCCGCGATCGATACCGGAAAATACCCTCCGGCCAACATGACCAATAAGCAATTGGCGGCCGTCGCGTGGACATGTGAGGCGACGATGGATGTAGAGATCGTCGGCACGCTGGCCCCCGAGGTGACGATTCTTCTGTTGTTCGCGGAGGGCGACGATCAAGGTAAATACCACGCCATCACGTCGATTCTGGCGGATGCGCGTAACGCACCGTCGGTCATTTCCTGCAGTTGGAGCGATCCGGATTCGCCTCTGACGCCATTGATGCCGGTGCTCAACCGCTGGTTCCAGGCCGCCGCGGTCCTCGGCGTCACTGTGTGCTTTTCCTCCGGCGACAACGGTGACGGCACGCTGGGCGAGACCGGCCAATTGACGTTTACAACGACCTTTCCGTCCTCGAGCCCGTACGTCCTCTCCTGCGGCGCGACCACGCTCGATGTGGAGACGGGAACGGAGATCGCGTGGAGGCAGAACATCGTGGGTGTTATGGCCAGCGGCGGAGGCTTCAGCTATGTCTTCGACCGCCCGCCATGGCAAATCGCCGCCGGAATCAACTCCAGGGATTGGATTAAAGCCGGGGCAACGAGCGGTACCGGCCGCGGAGTTCCTGACGTTTCTGCGAAAGGCAATATGGAGCCGGCGTTCTGCTATCTCGTCGCCGGCATGATGGCTATGGCCGGCGGAACGAGTGAATCCGCTCCGCTATGGGCGGCGCTGATCGCCGTGCTGAATCAGGGTTTGAATTGCCCGGTCGGCTCGATCAACCGGCTCTTGTATGAAGGCGGCCTGAATAAATCGTTGCGCGACATTACGAAGGGCAACACTGGCCATCTACACGCCAAAGTGGGATGGGACCCCAGCTCGGGATGGGGAAGCCCTCACGGCGAAGCGTTGCTCGATGCGCTGGGCGGTCAGAGCGCATAAAACCGGGCCGGGTTGTCCCATAAGAGTTTCCGCACGGTGGAGCTGGAGAGCGCGCTCTCGAGCTTGATGGCGTCCTTCACCACGTCCGGATCATGATCGGGATGCGGGAAATCGGATCCGAGAATGATGTTGTCCTCGCCGATGAAATCGATCAAGCTGGCCAGATAGGGCTCGGTCGGTTCGATGGCCACAAAACACTGACGCCGAAAGTACTCAGACGGCTTCATCTTCACCGTTTCCGCCACCTCCCACGACAGGTCGTGGTATTCGCGGTCGAGCCGCCACAGCCAGTAGGGAACCCAGCCGCCGCCCGCTTCCAGGAAGGCCACGCGCAGTCCCGGATGGCGTTCCAGCACTCCCCCTTCGATCAAGGCAAGCGATGCCATCATCTGCTCCATGGGATGAGAACAGGCGTGCATCGCGAACCGGCTATCGAAGCGGTCGGCACCGGTTGAAGGGACGCGCGCGTGGCTGCCCTCGTGGATCCCGACGGCGATGTTCAGCTTCTCGCACTCACTCCAGAACGGCTCGTAGGCAGGATCGCTGAGCAGCCGCCCCTTGATGGGGTTGGGGCGCAATACGACTGCCTTCCAGCCGAACGAGGCGATTCGCCGCAGCTCGGGAACCATTTCGTCGGGCGCATGCCGGTTGATCGCACCGACGCCCCGCATCAGGGCCGGATCGAACTCACAGTAATCGCGCAGCCAACTGTTGTAAGCGCGGACAAATGCGCCGGCGAGTGCAGCGTCCATGCTGTCGACCGCAAAGAGCCAGCCGCCGATCGATGGATAGAGAAATGCGCATTCCGCTCCCAGAACGCGGATCGCCTTCGCCACCGACGCGGCATCGTAGCCCGTGATGCCATAGATGAGCAGGTCGCGCTCCTGGACCATCGGATTGAAGGCCCGCAGTTTCGACGAGATCTTGTTCGTGATCTTTTCACCATCGACGAACGAGTTCGCCCCGACCGAGTGCGTGCGGAACTCCGGCTCCAGATAGCGGTCCCACAGATCGGTTGGCTCCCACACGTGGCAATCGGCATCGATAATTCGGTAGCGATGGTCCATATCGTTCTCTCAGAAAAAAATCGGTATGGGGTTGAGCTCCTGTTCGTGCAGCGGCGCAGCCAACCATCCCCGCTCGACAGGAACGTCGTAGAGCCGGCCTGGTCCGAATCTGGCCCAGAAATGCCGCAGACCGGGAACGACAACGCGCACGACCGTAAGGCCAACATCTGGGCGCGTTTGATCGAGCACGAGCGTATCGAGGCCGCGGGCGGCGGCGATCCGTACGCAGGCCTCGACGTCGTCCTTCAAGTCGTCGTGATCCTGGTTTGTGTAGTCCCTTTCCTGCAACGGCCTGGCGGAGGACGGGCGGAGAAACGGCTGGTTTGCGATGGTCGCCGTCCGGAGCCATGAAGAGAAATCTTCGTCGCCGCGAGGCGCCGACCCATTCTTGCGGCCGATGATCATCGGCAACGATTGGTTCGCTTCCGTCACGGCCCGCAGGACCGCCACGCCCGCTCGGAGGTGAGCGCCGAATCCGAGAATGATTTCCTCCGGGCCTTCGCCCGTCCGCCGGCTCATCGCTGCGAACGTGGGGATGCCGAGATCGCTGGTAATGTCGAGAACCCAGATCTCGCGGCCGAGGTCCCGGTAGTATCGCTGCAGAGTCTCAAAATACGGATCGTTGAAGGAGCTGAGATCGACCGCGGGGCGCGGCAGACGGTTGTACCACCAGATTGCGACGCTATCCCGCTCGACCAATTCGAGAAATCCTTGCAAGACTGCCTCTTCGTAGGAATTGCCGGCTGCGCAGCCGTTCGAGTCAGCCCAGCAGAAGCGCTCGTGCGCCGGCAAGGGATAGCTGTAGTAGCAGTACGCGGTGGGGAGGTACTTGAATCGTTCCTCGGTCATCGACCACAGAGGGGACCATTCGATGGCCGCGCCTTCATCGAATGGCACCGGAACTCGCCGATGCCGCGCGGCCGGCGCCTCCGGCCGCAGAGCGTACTGCCGCGCGCTGTATCCCATGCACGCGTTGGGGTGAATGGCCGCATCCCCGAGCGACTGAAACGTCGCGCGCCGGCGAATCTCATTGCCTTCGAACACGCCGCTATGACGTTCGAGCGCCTCGCACAACGCGCTGGCCTTCGCCTGCGATTCGCTCTTGCCTTTGCCGGCGCTGCTTCCGCGGAAACGAACGTGAACCAGATCGGCCACATCGTCGTTCCTGGACGCGTTCGGACCGGAGATGTATACGGGCGCGACCGTCGCGTCGGGCGTGGAAAGACTCAACTCTTTCACGATGCCGGTGAGCGGGCTGACATGGTGGACGTACCGCGCCAGCGTCTCCGCCGGAGCTGCGACCCGATGACCGCCGTCTTCCGTGTATTGCTTCTTGCGGCTGATGAGCCGAAGCGGTGCCGGGGGCCGCGACGACGATCCGGGCTCGCCGCACGCAGCACATTGCGGCCGCCTGATGAAGGCATGGCGCCCGGTGACGAGCGTGGACAGATCGATGGTGAGAAGCGATGTCTCTAGTTGGTTGCCCGGCGCGCCGGCGAGCCATTTCGCGACTTCGGTCGCGATGAGCGATGCAGCTAGCATCGCGGTGGACGGCAGTGCATAGTTCGCCGGTGGACGCGGCGCGACGCCGCCGTTTCGCGTCTGCACATACTTCTCCGCAACGCGATGGAGCCGCAGTCGATCGGCCAGGCACTCCCAGCAGCCGGTTTCTCCAGGGCGCATCATCGGACCAATCCACAGACGCGACCCGACCGGTCTGGAGATGAGCCAGGGCTGCCCTTCTCGCAGTCTCGTCGCATTGATCGCGGCGAGATCCGCGGCCAGATAGTCGCCGGTGAGAACGATGAGCAATTCAGCCCGGTCCGTGACCTGGACACCGGCCACGCAAAGCGCCTCCTCGAGATGGGAAGTGGAAACGCCGCCGACGCCGATGACGTTCACCTTCGCTTCGGCGATGCGATGGACAGCATCGGCGGGAGAAACGCCGAGGGCATCCCAATAACCCTCTGTCGATGGCGGCAGCGCGTCGCCCGCCTCACGGATGACGCCGAGCGCTTCGAGCCGTTCCAGCGCGTAGAACACTTCGGCTTCGCTCGCGCGCGGTTCCGCAGCCTCCACGAGGTCGACCACGGAATGCGGCTCTTTCAACAACTCGGCAAGAGCGGCGAATGCGGTGCCAGTAAGTGCGTAATGTTCCCGCTCGCTCAGCAGGATGACCTCGCGATCGTCGATCACCTCGACCTGAAGGGAGCGTCGGAATACAGGTCTATTGAGCAGTGGACTCTCCGAAGATGGCCTCGGCCGGTACATCCGCGCGGCCGAGGCACCTGCGTTGTCAGCAGCAGAAGTCGGGAACGCTCGTAAGCGCGGCGAGTACGTCGGCATCGACGCCTTCTGGTTTGTCCGGCAGCGGAAAATCGATCCTAACCCTGCCGTTGCCCGGCGTAATGGTGACCTCCACATTCGGGGAGATCTCCAGACCATGTGCCACGAGAACTTCCCGAGGATGCGCCAGAAGCTGCGCCCGCAAGGCGGAGTCCGACCACGTCTTGGCAACTACGTGCGAATAACCAACAGTCCAGCCTGGCATTATTTTCTCCTTTGTTTGGTAAGACGTTGTGCAGCGATAAAACGGCGACGATCAGGCCTCGTTTGTTTCTGTCAAACCCTTATGTCAGCAGCACCAATCGGGAACGCTCGTAAGAGCGATGAGTACGTCGGCATTGACGCCTTCTGGCTTGGCCGGCAGCGGAAAATCGATCTTAACCCTGCCGTTGCCCGGCGTGATGGTGACCTCGACATTGGGGGAAATTTCCAGACCATTTGCCACAAGGACTTCCCGAGGATTTGCGAGAAGCTGCGCCCGAAAAGCGTTGTCAGTCCACGTCCTGGCAACTATGTGAATAACCAGCAGTCCATCCTGGCATACGTTCTCCTTTGTTTTGGTAAGCAGGTTGTACAACGACAGACAGTGACATCCAGAGATCGTTCGTTCTAACGAAACCTCCTTTCTGTTATCGATTGGCTTTCTGACCTCCACCGAGCGAAAGCCCGTACGACGCTCGCAGAAATACCGTCCGGCCGGCCTGCGGAATTCGGGCGGCGCCGATCAGGAACTCCACGCCGGGGTCGTAATACTGTTTGTTAGTCAGGTTTTGAACGACCAGCTCGATGGCGGCATTGGGACGAACGCGGTAGCTGAGCGCGGCGTCGGCCGTGGCATGCGCTGCAATTTGTTGATAAGGATTGCTCGGCTCCGTTGTACCGGCGCCTGTTTTCCGGGCGCCGGCGTATTCGAGTTTCAAGCTGCCCCGAAAACCGCGCCACCAATCGCTGTCGAAGCCTGCATTCACGCGATCGTCGGCGATGTCGGCCACGCGCTGCTTCAGGATCGGGGTTCCCGTCTCGTCGAGCAGCGGATCTCCGAAAAGATCCTTCGGCTGTTGCTGGAACGGAGCAGTGTGCGTGTAATTCGCCCAAACCTCTCCCCCCGGCCAGAGGTAGCGGCCGGTCGCTTGAAGCCCGCGAATGTGAATCGTGTCGCGATTCTCATATTGCAGGCAGCCGGCAAGCTGGCAATCAGGCACGAGACGGAATGAGACTACGTTCGAATAGTGAGCCTGAAACAGTGAGCTTTCCAGCGACAGGCCATTCCTTTCCCATCCTGCGCTCAACTCGATGTTTTTGACGCGCTCCGGCTTGAGCCCGCCGCTCGGAATCTCATTGACGAACTTGAGTGTCCCGAACTTTTGGAAGTCGGTCGGATCCTTGAACGCCTCGGAGTAAATGGCTTTCAAAACGAGCCGCCGGGAACCCGGCATGTAAATGATTCCGGCGCGCGGAGTGAAGAGCGTTCCGAATCCGGAAACCCCCGGCGTACCAGTGATCGCGCTGTGACTGACGCGGCCGGCGAACACGAACTTCAGTGATGGCCGAGGTTTGTAAGATCCCTGAGCATAGAGACCGACATCGGTGTGCTGGGTCTGCTGCGGCTTGACTTCGAGCGGAGGAAAAAATCCGGCCCCGGTCTCTGTCTCGTCGAACTGACTCTGGATTGAGCTCTTGGCGAATTCGAGACCAGCCACCGCATTGAACCGTTCCGAAGACCCGTAGACGACAGTGATCTCGCTGCGGAGCTGGTCGGACAGATTTCCGAAGTTCGCCTGCTCGATCCACGGGGTGGCTGGCGCGCAACTCACCGGCGCCGGATCGTTCGGGGCCTGACATGGAGCTACCAGACTCCATAAGTTGAGATAACCGGACGCGTAATTGTGAAGATAGTCGTACTGACTGCCGGTTCTATCGGTGGCGGTTTGCTGAAACCGCGTAAAGACGCTCACCTTCAGCCGCTCGAGCGGAAGCGAGTATTTGAGATACAGCGCGGTCGCCGTCTGTTTCCATGCTGTTCCGCCCGCCACCAGGGCGATGCGATTGGCCGAGCCGATTCCTTCGTCGCTCGTCCACGTTTCGAGCCCCAGCGTGAGATTGGAGATACGGAGCTTTCCGAACAGCGACCAGTCGCGCGCGCGATCGTGGAATGCCAGGCCGTGGTCTGTGATGAAACGGCTGTCAATCTCCCGAACGAGTTTCTGCCCGGCGGGAGTCAGTTCGATGCTCCGCTGACCGGCGGCAGTGCCGAGGCACTGGAAGTACGGCGAAGGGACGGCGCACTTGCCGGCGTTGAAGAAATCGTCGGCATCCGGGCCGGCGAGATGCATCAGACTCGCGTAGTCGATCGTGCTGTAGGTCGCGTCCCAGTCGGGGAATCGCGAGAGATTGCGTTCTTTGGTATTGGCGAAGCTGCCAGTCACCGACCATGCCAGCGTACCGCTACGGTCCTTTCCGGCCAGGTTGAGGTCGACATAGTGAGAGCCATACCCGCCCCGGGTGACCTGACCGCCGACGGAGAGAAGCTTGTTCTCTCCGATCAAACCCTCCGGCTCCTTGGTGAGAATACTGATCACGCCTGTGTAGGCGTTGGCGCCGTACATTGTGGACGCCGGCCCATAGATGATCTCGACCCGATCGATGTTGGTGAGCGGATACTCCCGCGCGAGATAGACCGCGTTCGTGCTCAGATCGTTCTGTTCGACGCCGTCGATGAGAAGCAGCAGGCGGTCATTGACCGTGGAACGGTATCCGCGCTGATAGATGATCGAGTAGATGTCTCCATTGGTCCGCGAGATGTCGAATCCCGGCAGATCGTGCAGGAGTTGCTCGAGATCGAGGTAGCCGCGCCGCTGGATCTCATCCCCGGTCACGACCACGACCGTTGCCGGCGCCTCCCGCAGGCTCTCGTTCGTCTTCGACACCGAGGCCACCTGCGTGGTCAATTCTTCACGGCGCACCTTCGACACGAGCGCAGCGAACAGGGAAGAAGAGCCGGCCTCGAAAGTCGCGTCGAGGCGAAGAATCGTCGACACTTCCTTGTGCGCCTTTTCGGGCTCGTCACTGTTGAGATATGCACGCGCCAGAAGCGAGTGGACCTCCACTGCGGTTCGCCGCGACATACGCGTTCCCAGGCATGGTCCGAGCTGAGCCGGGATATCCTCAAACAGGCCGAGGTCATAACTCTTCTGAGCCTGAAGCAGTGCGTCGTCGCAGGCACTCTGCCCGAGAGCCGTAAACGGCATCGCCAGAAACAGCAGGACTCCGACGGCGACCGCGATCTGGGTGCGGTAGACGAGGAAACTCTCCAATTTCACGACACCTCCGGACGGCCGGAAAGCATTCTGAACGGTACTTCCTCTCTGCTTACTTAGGGGTGATAATCGCTGATATTACCCTAGCCTGACGCAAGTCTACCCTTAATTCCAGGTACCCTGGCCGCCCTGTCTATTCCGATCGTCAATGTTGGACGCGCGGACGTGTTGCGCACGTTCCCCGCGGCAACAGAGCTAGGCATCCCCTACGATGGCAAGGGCAAGAAGAGGAGGTATCAGTCGCCGGGGTGCCGTTGGCTTTCGCGCTGCGTCGACGGCCTCTTTTACCCTGCGCAGAGCCGTTCGATGGCGCGCGGGATGTCGTTGAGGGCGAGGACCTGGTCGACGCAGCCGGTCTTGATCGCTTCGTTGGGCATGCCGAAGATGATGGCGGTTTGCGCGGACTCGGCGATGGTGCGTCCGCCGCGCTCGCGGACGCGGCGGATCGCTTGCGCGCCGTCGTCGCCCATGCCGGTCATGATGATGGCCACCATGCGCTCGCCGCAGGCGTCGCTGGACGTGGTGAGGAGCCGGTCGACCGAGGGGGCGTAGAGATCGCTCGACTTCGCCGCGAACGTGCGCACCTGCAGGCCGTCGCTGACGCGGCGGATCTCCATCTGCATCCCGCCCGGCGCGACGTAGACGGTGCCGCCGCGAAGCAGTTCGCCGTCGTCGCCTTCCTTCACGGTGTAGCTGGTCAGTTTGTTCACGCGCTCGGCGAAGAGGCGCGTGAACGCGGGCGGCATGTGCTGCGCGACGACGATCGGAACCGGCAGCAGCGGCAGGTTCTGCAGAACGTGTTGCAGCGCGGGTGGGCCGCCGGTGGAGCAGCCGATGGCCACGAGTTCGATGCCGCCCTCGCACACCTCCGGCGGCTCGACCTCGTGCGGCGCAACTTCCTCCTCTTCCACGATGCGCCGGCGCAGGTTCTCCATGCGGATGTCGGCCACCTGCAGCACTTTGGCGACGAGATCGCGCTGGATTTCCTCGAGCCGCGGCGAAACGCGTCCGCCCGGCTTGGCGATGAAATCGACCGCGCCGAGGTCGAGGGCCTTGAACACGCTGCGATCGGAGGAGCGCGACGACACCGCGATCACCGCCGTCGGCAGATTCGCCATCAGCCAACGGAGGAAGGCGAAGCCGTCCATCACCGGCATCTCCAGATCGAGCGTGATCACGTCCGGCCGATGCCGCATCACCTGCCGGATGCCGTCTTCGCCGTTCACGGCCGTCGCCACGACTTCGATCTGCGCCGACGACGCCAGCATCCGCGAAATCGTGACGCGGTTGTAAGCGGAATCGTCGATGACGAGGGCGCGGAGCGGCATCACTTCTGGTACACCATGTCGTTCTTCAGGTGGCGCAGTTTGAACTGCGTGGAGAGCGAGATCAGCGACTCGGAGTGGCCGAGGAGGAGGTAGCCGGCGTCGGTGAGGCGGTTGTAGAAGTTCGAGACCACGACCTTCTTCGACTGGTCGTCGAAATAGATGATCACGTTGCGGCAGAAGATGACGTCGAGGTGGCCGAGGAGCGAGACGCGCGGCTCGTCGTAGAGGTTCAGGCGGCCGAAGGAAACTCTGTTTCGAATGTCGTCGTGGATGTGCCAGGAGCCGTCGTCGTTGCGCGAGAAGTACTTGTCGCGCAGCGGGCCGTCGGTGGCCCGGAAGGCACTCTCGCGATAGTGGCCGCGGCGCGCTTTGGCGAGCACCTGCTGGTTGATGTCGCTGGCGAAAATCTCGAACGCGGCGCGCTCGTAGTAGCCGGCCTCGTTCAAAAGCATGGCGATCGAGTACGGCTCCTCGCCGGAGGAACAGCCGGCCGACCAGATGCGGATTTTCTTGACCGACTTGCGCTCCAGGATCTCCGGCACGATCTCGTCCGCGAACGCCGCCAACTGCGCCGGCTCGCGGAAGAAGTACGTTTCATTCGTCGTCACCAGGTCATAAATCTGATCGAACTCGGCCTCGGCGCGCGGATCGTATTGGAGAAAGTAGAAGTACTTCTGAAACGACTCGAAATTCAGCTCGCGCGCGCGCGGCGAGAGGCGCTTCTGCAGGAGGTACTTCGAGGTGTCCGAGAACCACATCCCCGTCCGCTTGTAAATCTGATCCCGCATCAGCCGGAACACATCGTCCGGCAGATCGAGATGGTGATTCAGGGACAGGTTGAATGTGGACATGAGTCAGGGACGAGGGACGAGGGAAGAGGGAAAATCAATCCCTCGTCCCTCGTCCCTTGTCCCTCATCCCTTCTCTTTCATCGCCTGCAAAATCGCCGCGATCACCACCTCGCGACGGCTGTCGGCCGTGCGCCACGCCTCCTCCAGAAGATCGCGGTAGAGCTGTTTGTGCCGCACGAAGAGGTCGGAGACCTCGTCGAGAATCGCGCTGTTTTCGAGGGCCCGGAACAGATGCGGGAACGACTCGCGGTCGGGCAGCTTGTCGAGCGCCAGCACCGCGGACTGCTGCACGTACGTATCGGGATCGAGCAGCGCCGAATGCAGCGCCGGCAGCGCCGTGCGGTCGCCGCGAACGGCTACCGCGGTCACGGCGGCCGCGCGGACGCGCCAGTCGTCATCGGTCGTCGCGAACATCAGATAGTCGAAGACCTCGTCGCCCGGCACGCGCCCGAGCGCGAGGATGGCCGCGCGGCGGACTTCGAGATCGGACTCGTGCGCGCAGTCGAAGAGCACGCTCTTGGCGCGCTCGTCCCCCGATTTGCCGAGCGCTTCGATCGCCGCGATGCGCACCGGCGGAAGGTCGTGATCGAGGTGATGAACCAGCGGCTCGATCGCTTCCGGACTGCGATACTCGCCCAGCGCCTGCGCGGCGGCGGTGCGGATCCAGATGTCGGAGTCTTCCAGCGACGAGATCAGCGGATCGAGACCCTGCGCCGGACGATGGCGGACGATGGCGTTGATCGCCGCCAGGCGCACCGACGTCGCTTCATCCGCGAGCGAGAGCACGAGCGCGTCGGCGAAGCGTTCCTCGCTGAACATCCCCATCAGCGAGACCGCCTTCTGCCGGATGATCGGATCGCTGTCCTTCGACGCCAGCAGCAGTTCGTCGTGATACCCCTCGCCCTGAATGTTGACGAAGACCGAGAGCGAGTTGAGCTTCATCGGCGTCGAGGGGTTCTGCAGCAGGCGGCGGATCTTCGTCAGCACCTGCGGCTTGATTTCCGGGAACGCCGCCACCATCGCCGAGATCGCATTCACCGCGGCTTGCTGCGACGCGACGTCCGCATCGTCGAGTTTCGCCAGCAGGTAATCGGCCGAACGCGGATCGACGATCTCGCCGAGCGTCTCGATGGCCAAACGGCGAATCATCGGATTCTCGTGATCGAGCAACGGCAGGATGTTCGGTCCGGCGTCGCGCTCGCCGATCACGTTCAGCACGCGCAGAAGCAGCGCGATGATCTCGTCCTCTTCCGCGGTGCGCAGCGCTTCGAGGATGGCCGGAACCGCGTGCGGACCGAAATCGATCAGCGCCTGCGCCGCCGTTTCGGCGGAGTCGGGATGCTCGAGGCAATTCATCAGCACCGGCAGCGCGCGTTCGTCGCCCGACCAGCCGAGGAACTTGAGGATGAACGTCTTCACGTCGCGCTTCGGCGTGGCGTGCAGATGCTCGATCAGCGGATCGATTTTCGATTCGGGGAACGACTCGCGGAACTTGCGCTGGATGAGCAGCCGCTCCGTCTGTTCCACGATCTTCGGCTTGCTCGTTTCGGCGATGCGCACCAGCGCGCGTAACGCCGTCAGGTTCAGCTTCTCGTCGGTGGCGATGATGCGCAGGAGAAACGAGACCGTGCCGACGTCGGCGATCTTGCCGACCGCTTCCAGCACCGGCTTGCGCAGCGATTTCTCTTTGTACAGCGGCAGAATGGCCGGCAGCGCGGCGCGGTCGCCGATCTCGCCGAGCGCTTCGATGGCGTGGAACTTCAGCCAGAGATCTTCGCGCTGCAGAACGCGCAGCAGATGCGGAAGCGCGGCGGCATCGCGATATTTGCCGAGCGACGAGACGATCGAGGAGGCGACGTTGATGTCCGGCTCCCCTTCCAGCGTCTCCACGAGGATGTCGAAGGCGTCGCTGCTGCGAAGATCGCCGAGTAGGTTGACGAGCGAGAGGCGGACGTCGACGTCGCCTTCGATGCGCAGCCGGTCGACGATCGGAATGATGGCGTCCTCACCGATCCGGATCAGCGCCTCGGTGGCGGAATTGCGTTTGCCGGCATTCTCCGGATCGGCCAGTGAATCGATCAATCCCGTGACGACCTCGGGTTGCGGGTCGCGCACGAAACCGTCGACGATGGTCTTGCGCACGCGCCAGTCTTTGTCGCCGAGCAGTTCGAACATCAGCGGGTAGTCGCGCTCGTCCACCATGTGTGCGACCAGGTACGCCGCCTTCTGCCGTGCATCGGGATCGGCCGAACGCGCCTGTTCGATCAGAAGCGGGTCGGCGTTCATCGATCCGTCCCCGTCATCAGCCGGCCCATCTCCTCACGCTTCATGCGCACGAACTGCTGCAGCGTCTCCGAAAAAATCTCGGTGTTCTGCCGCACGCGCAGCGGCACGCGCGAGTCGTAGTAGTTGCGCCCCTCGGCGATCTCCGTCTTCAGCACGTCGAAGAAGTTGTCGTCGCGGATGCCGGCTTCCACCTTGCCGGGATGGTAGATGACGATGTCGCTGAGGATCAGCCGCGCCAGCCGCCGCGCTTCGTCGTACTCGGTCGGCTCGACCGGCATCTCCTCGGTGTGCCCGACTTGCGGGAAGAGTTTGCGGATGATCTGCCGGAACTCTTTCTCCGGAATCTGCTCTTCGATGTATTCGTCCGCGCCGTAAAGGTTCGTCGGATTGGCGCGGAAGCGGTTGGCGCGAAACAGCGCTCCGATGAGGATGACGCGCGTGTGCGCGAGCGAAGCATCGGCGCGAATATCTTCCGTCACTTCCACGCCGAGGCGGCCCTTGAGATAGACGTTGACGATGGCCAGGTCGGCGCGCGAACGCTTGATGTAATCGAACGCCTGCTCGCCGGACTCGAACGTCATCACGTCGAATCCGAGGCGGCGAAGGTGCTCGGCGAGGAAGGCGCGGAACGGGCGAGGCTCGTCGGCGATCGCGGCGGTGCGGCGCACTCGCTGCGGCATCGGAGTGTCGTGCAGCGTCGCGGATTGGCCGGACGGCGGCTGAGCCTCCGAGGCGGCCGGCTTGAGCACCATCTGGTTTTTGCACGACGGACAGGCCACGCGCACGGCGCGCGTCAGCGGCTCGGGGATCGCCGCGCGGAAGCGGGCGCCACATTGTTTGCAGGTCAGGTCCATGGGTCTGGGCGATGAATCAGGCGAGTAGCTTGTCCAAATCGAGCAGGATCGTCAACGCATTGGCGTGGCGGAAGACGCCGCGGACGGCTTCGCTCAGCTCACTCGAATGGACGACGGGGTGCGGCTCGACGGCGGCGGAGTCTACTTTGAGCACGCGCAGGACGCGATCGACTTCGAATCCGAGGACCTCGCCGGCGCGCTCAACGACGATGACGCGCGCGTCATTTCCGCCGGCCGCGGGCGGATGCCGCAGCTTGCGGCGGACGTCGATAACCGTGACCATCGTCCCGCGCAGCGAGATGATCCCGACGATGGTCGGATCAGCATTCGGCACCTGCGTGGCCTGGCGCGGCGTGATGATCTCGACGAGGTGCTCGATCGAGACCGCGTACTGCTCGCCGGCGATGATGAACGTGAGCAGTTCGACCTGATCGGCCGAGGTAGTTTCGGCGTCGCGCTCGATGAAACCTTCGCGGCGCTGGCCGGCAGTGGATTTGAATTGTTCGAGTTTGGGGGATGAGGGTGTGGGGAGTGGGGTGTGGGGTGCGGGAGCAGGCTCCGGCTGCTCGGCGACAACCGGTTTCTGAGATGCGGCGGCGGTCGGTTTCTTCTCTGACTCCCGAGTTTTCCGGGCAGCCGGCGTCGCAACGGAGTCGGCCGGCTTCTGCTCCGACTCCCCACTCCCCACGCCCGACTCCCTCTTCGCCTTCTTGCGAATCTTCACCAGATCAACCATGAACGTGGTCGATCCTCTCATCTTTTGCGTGCGCTTCGCGCAGACGATGTTCGCGGGCGGCGGCGGAGATGCGCGATGCGTCGATCGTTTCGGCGTCGTCGCCGAAGGCGTCGAGCAGCGCGGTGGTGGCGAGCGTGTTGAGCACGCGCGGAATACCGCCGCTGACGGCGTGCATGGCGCGGACGGCGTCCGGCGTGAATGGATTTCGTGACCCGCCGGCCACGCGAATGCGATGTTCGATGTAGTTCACGGTCTCCTCGAGCGTCAGCGGCCCGAGGCGATAACGCATCCCGATGCGTTGCCGTAGCGGCGCATAGTGGGCGCGTTCGAGGCGCGTTTCGAGTTCCGGCTGGCCGATGAGCAGGACCGAGAGCAGGTTCTGATCGTCGAGCTGGAAGTTGGTCAGGAGCCGGATCTCGTCGAACGTCGATTTGGTCGGGATGAGCTGCGCCTCGTCGATGATCAGCACCGGCTCGCGGCCGGCTTCGTATAACTCGAAGAGTTTGGTGTGGATCTGATCGAGCAGCTCGTTGCGGAATCGCGCCGGCTGGATTCCGAGCCCCGAGGCGATGGAGCGGAGGAGTTGCGTCGGCGTCAGGCGCGGATTGATCAGCAGAATCACCGGCCGCGCGTCGCCGATGCGGTCGATGAGCGCGCGCGACAGCGTCGTCTTCCCCGATCCGATCTCACCGACCAGCAGCGACAGCTCCTTCTCCTCGACCGCGTACTCCAGCCGCGCCAGCGCCTCGCCATGCTGCGCGCTTTCGTACAGAAATCCCGGATCGGGCGTTTTGCCGAAGGGCTTTGCGGTGAGGCCGAAGAATTCTTCAAACATGGCGTCTCGCGATGCGCGTCCAGACGGCCAATGTTGAATGTTCAATGTTGAATGTTGAATGTTGAATGGAAAACCGGAAGCGGAGCCATTCAACATTCAACATTGAACATTCAACATTCAACATTTCGCCTTTCAAACTAGTACCCCCGCCCGCATTTCCCTCGCCGCGCCCCCGAAGGCGTCGATCAACGTTCCGACGTCGATCACCAGCACGATTTCTCCTTCGCCCACTTCCGTCGCGCCGGCGATGCCGGGAATCGTTTTCAGGCGTTCGCCGATCGACTTGATCACGACTTCCTGCTGCCGCACGAGCGCGTCGACGAGGATGCCGGCCACTTTTTCGCCGGAGCGCGTGACGACCACGAACCACTTCGTGTCCGGTCCTTCCTCGCGGTCGCCATCGAGACGGAACGCGTCGGCGAGGCGGAGCAGCGGAAGGGTGAAATCGCGCAGCGTGAAGACCTCGCGGCGTTCGACGGTGCGGATGTCGCGCGAATAGATGCGCAGCGATTCTTCGACCGAGGTCAGAGGGATCGCGAACTGCTCGCCGGCGGCGCGGACGACCAGCGCCTGAATGATGGCCAGTGTGATCGGCAGCATGATCCGGAACGTCGTCCCCTCGCCGGGAACGGAGAGGATGTCGATCGATCCTTTCAGCTCCTGCAGATTTTTCTTGACCACGTCGAGCCCGACGCCGCGGCCGGAGATTTCGCTCACGGCGGAAGCGGTCGAGAAGCCGGGCGTGAAGAGCATTTCGTACGCGCGCTGCTGGTCGAACGGATCGTGCTGCGCAATCAGATTGCGCTTCACGGCGGACTTGCGCACCAGCTCGGGATCGATGCCGCGGCCGTCGTCGGTCACGTCAAGCACGACGGAGTTTCCCTGCTGATACGCGTTGAGCGTGACCTTGCCGATCGGATTTTTTCCTTTCGCGACGCGCTCGGCGGCCGGCTCGATGCCGTGGTCGAGGGCGTTGCGGATGATGTGCATCAACGGATCGGTCAGCTCTTCGACCATGACCTTGTCGAGCTCCGTGTCTTCGCCGCGCAGCACCAGCTCGATCTCTTTGTTCAACTCGCGCGCGACTTTGCGAACGGTGCGCGACAGCTTGGCGTAGATCTGTCCGACCGGAACCATGCGCGTTTCGATGACCGACTTCTGCAGCTCGTTGAGCTTGCGGTCGAGGTTGCGCGCGATCTTGGTCAGCTCGTGCGCGGTGAGCCGCGCCTGCTGCAGCGCCTCCCCCTGGTGCAGCGAGCGCGTGAGCGAATCGAGCTGCGTCTTCTCGATGATCAACTCGCCGACGATGTTCATGACGTGATCGAGCTTGCTGATGTCGACGCGCACCGTCTGCGAGATCGATCGCAGCGATTGCTCTTCCTCGATTTCCACTTCCGCCACGGCCGCCGGCGTCTCCGCTTTCCGCAGTGACGTAACGCTCCCCTCGGGCACCAGCGCGGCGACGGCGTCCGCGTCCAGCAACGAGCCGTACAGCAGCCGGAAAGCGATGCCCGAGCCGCCGCTGCTGTCGATGGCCGGCAGCGTGGAGATGACTTCGCCCGACGCGTTCAGCAACTCGGTGAGCGCGCGCAGCCGTTCGTCGAAGTTGCTGAAATCGAAGCGGACTTCGACCGCCAGGATCTGCTTCCGCGCCCGAACGTTTTCCTGCAGGCGATGCTCTTCATACTCGGTGAGCGACTTTCGCGTCTGCTCGTCGAGCGTCAGATCTTCGAACGGATTGCCGTGAACGAGCGTGGGCTGATTCGTGACCAGTTGATGGATGCGCCGCGTGAGGGCGGTGACGTCGATCAGGCCACCCACCGACGGATCGCTGACGGAGATGACCAGCCGGTTCAGCGAGTCGACGGCGTCGTAGAGGAGATCGATCAGCTCTTTCGTGATCTCGACCTTGCCCATGCGCAGGCGGTCGAGCATGTCCTCGAGGCTGTGCGCGAGCTCGGAGATTTCGCCGAAGCCGAGCATGCCGGCGAGGCCTTTGAGCGAGTGCACTTCGCGGAAAATTTTGTTGATGACCTCGGGGCGCACATCCCGCCCCTGCGATTCGAACTCGACGAGGTCGCGCGAGAGCGTATCGAGCAACTCCTCCGCTTCGCTGGTGAACTCGTCCCGGGCCCGATCGTCTTCTTTGGACATTGCGGGCATTGTAGCGGGCGTTGTAACGTCGCGCCCATGACGGCGCAGCTCATCGATGGCAAACAGGTGGCGAAGACGATCGAGGCGGAGGTCATCGCCGCGATCGGCACCCTCGGCATCGCCCCCGGACTGGTGGCCGTTCGCGTCGGCAACGATCCGGCCTCCGAGGTTTATGTGCGGAGCAAAGCGAAAAAGGCGCGCGAGCTTGGGCTGCGCGGCGATGAGCTGATCCTGCCCGAATCGACGAGCGAAGCGGAGCTGCTGGCGCACATCGATCGCCTCAATGCCGACGATGCGGTGGACGGAATCCTCGTCCAGCTTCCGCTGCCGAAACAGATCGATGCGAAGAACGTGATCGACGCGATCGATCCATCGAAAGACGTCGACGGCTTTCATCCCATCAACGTCGGCAAGCTGCACCTCGGGCGTCCGACGCTGGCGCCTTGCACACCCGCCGGCGTAATTCGATTGATCGAGTCGACGGGCGTGTCGATCGCCGGCAGCAACGCGGTGGTGATCGGAAGGAGCGACATCGTCGGCAAACCGATGGCCGCGCTGCTGCTTCAACGCAACGCGACGGTGACGATTGCTCACTCGCGCACGCGCGACCTGGCGGCGGTCGTTCGCGAAGCGGACATCGTCGTCGCCGCGGTCGGCAAGCCGCTGCTGGTGACACGCGAGATGGTGAAGCCGGGCGCCGTCGTCATCGACGTCGGCATGAACCGCCTCGGCGGTTCCGACGCCGCCTTCGTCGCGCACGACGACGAGAAATCGCGGCTGCTGGCGAAGAACGGTACGGTGCTGGTCGGCGACGTCGACTTCGCCCGCGTGCGCGAAGTCGCCGGCTGGATCACGCCGGTTCCAGGCGGCGTCGGCCCGATGACGATCGCCATGCTGATGCGCAACACCGTCACCGCCGCGGAATGGCGGCGGCGATGATTCTCCGCACCGGCTTGACCGGCGGCATCGGCAGCGGCAAGTCGACCATCGCCCGCATCTTCGCTTCGCTAGGCTGCATCACCGTCGACGCCGATCAGATCGTGGCGCGTCTCTACCAGCCCGGCGAAGCGGGACACGAGGCGCTCGTCCGCACCTACGGCTCCGGCATCCTCCTTCCGGACGGCACGATCGACCGCCGCAAACTCGCCGACGTCGCTTTCGCCAGCGACGAAGCGGCGAAAGCGCTGAACGCGCTCATTCATCCGCTCGTCATCGCGGAGGAAGCGCGGCTGATGGGAGAGGTGCGCGAAGGGATCGTGATGATCGAAGCGACGCTGTTGATCGAAGCCGGCGGCAAGGATCGCTATGACCGCATCGTAATCGTCGACGTCGATCCGGAAACGCAGCTCGCCCGCGCGATCGCGCGCGGGATGACTCGCGAGGACGCCGCGCGGCGCATTGCGCATCAGATGCCGCGCGAGGAGCGGCTTCGTTACGCGGATTACGTCATCGACAACAGCGGCGATCTGGATGCGGCCGAGGCCGAGACGCGGCGCGTGTTCGCGGCGTTGCAGCGCGATCTGGCAGCTCGGCGTTAGCCACAAGGGAGACGGTTCACGCGGAGGGCGGAGAAAAGGAGTGGATTAGTCGTGTGGCGTCCGTTTCGTGCGAAGCACTTTGGAGTGCGGTGGCAGAGGCCACCGCTTTGGGAGGGCGGCGGAATCATGACGATACGCAGCTTGTGATGCTTGCGACGTTTACGCGAGCATCACCGTCCCCCTCCCTCCCAAAGCGGTGGCTCGATCGCCACCGCACTCCAAAGCTTCGCGAAATGTGCTGCGAGCCGGCGCAAGCATGATCGGCGCACGTTTCTCTCCGACGCCTCCGCCGGTACTAATCCACTGCAATGCAAAACGCCCCGCCGAAGCGGGGCGTTCGAACACACGTTGTAGCGAAGAGTTAGTGCTTCTTGGTGGTCGACTTCGTGGTGGTCTTGGACGAGGTCGAGGTCGTGCCGGTGGTGCCGGTGGCGGCCGTGCCGGTCGTACCGCTGGTCGACGTCATCGTGCCGCCCATGGTGCCCATCGTGTCGGTCGACATCGCGCCGGTGCTGCTGGTGCCGGTGACCGTGCTGGTGGTGTCGGTCGACATCGTGCCGGTCGTGCCGGTCATCGAGGTGTCGGTGCTCATCGTCGTCGAGCTGCTGGTCGTGGTGGAGCTGTCGGTGGCGACGGCGCCGGTATCGGTCACGTTGTTGTTGTTCGTCTCGCTCTTGCAGGCGAAGCCGAAGACGGTCAGGGCCAGGATGGTGATGAGAATCAGGGTTTTCTTCATTTGTCGTTCCTCTCAGATGGTTGCTTGTGAATCGGTTGCTGCGACATGAGTTGCGATGTCGGATTTCTGGGAGTGCCTGCCTCACCTCCTTCGCATCTGCCGAAATTTGGAAATCGCGGCGAGGCAAAGCGCCTCGCAAGGTAGATCGTTTTCAGGGTCGGGAGGAAACCAGCAAGAGAAATGCCACGGATGCGTCCGCAACAAAGACGCCCCGCCGAACTGCGGCGGGGCGTCTCGAAACTGCAAATCGCGAATCAGTGCTTCTTGGTGGACGACATGGTGGTCGTGCCGGTGGTGCCCGAGGTCGTCGTCGAGGTCGTGCCGGTGGTCGACGTAGCCGTCGTCGACGTCATGGCGGTGCCCGACGTGTCGCTCATCGTGCCAGCAGGCATGGTCGAGGTGGTCGTGCCCGAGCTGGTGGTGTCGGTGGCCATCGTGCCCGACGTGGTGGTGTCGGTCGCCATGGTCGAAACCGTGTCGGTCGAAGCCGCGGCGGTGTCGGTGGCCGTGTTGTTGTTGTTGGTTTCGCTCTTACAGGCGAAGCCGAAGACGCTCAGCGCGAGAACCGTGACGAGAACCAGAAGTTTCTTGCTCATATTGTTTTTTTCCTCTCGATAAAAGTGTTTTTGTGGGAAGTCGGATTGGTTGGAAAAGAGTGCCTGCTCACCCCCCTTGGCAGCTTGTTGAAATGGTCTCCGCGAAGCGGGCTGCTTCGCAACCTGGATTCGGAATCGGGTTTCTACACTATTCGTAGCACAGTTTGGCAACGTTGATGCCAGCCTGGAAATAAAACGGGCAAAAATGGGAAGTCAATGCGTCGATGTCGTCGCGCTCGTGGCCATCGTATCGGTGGACGACGCGGCGGTGCTGCTTGCCTGTGTAGTCGATGTTCCGCTGGTCGACGTCGCCGTGGTGCTCGTGGTGACGGTCGTGTCGGTGCTGCTCGTTCCCGTGGCGCTTGGGCCGGTCGACGACACGCCGGTATCGACCGCGGCCGTGTCGGTATTGGCGTTGCTATCCTTCTTGCAGCCGGCGGCGCACACGATCGCGCACAGCAGGACGGCAACCAACATTTTCTTCATGCGTAGGAACTCCAAACAAGGATGATTACCGGGGGCACAGCGAGGAAGGATGAGCATACGGCGCTCAACGAGCGGCTATAGTCCCGGATGAACGCCATCATGTCAAGCGCTCCCGCTCCGCTTCACCCCGTTCCGCGACCGCCGGTGGCCGGCATGGTGCAGTCGTTCGACGGCACGCCGATCGCCTACGACTACTACGATCAGACGTCGCGCTCGCTGGTGCTGGTGATCCCGGGCTTCTGGCGCGACCGGCGGCACCCGTCGATGCTGACACTCGCATCGCACCTCGGCGAGCTCGGATACCGCACCGCGATTACCGACCCGCGCGGCCACGGCGACAGCGGCGGAACGTACGGCTTCAATCTCTACGAGCATTACGACACGGCCGCCGTTGCGGAGGAGTTGCTGCGAAAGCTGCCGATCGAGTCGATCACGATCGTGGCGCTGTCGTACGGCGCGTCGGTGGCCATCTCCACCGCGGCGCGGCACAAGCTGCCGATCGCATCGTTACTCCTGATTTCGGCGGTCGCCGATTTCGGCCGGATCACGCCGCGCATCAATCCCTTCACGCTGCACCGCCACATCGCGCTGTCGCAGGCGCTGAAACGGCCGCATTTCGACTGGAACTTTCGCCGCAGCCCGAAGCTGCAGGCCATCGACGACGTCCGCAACGTGAACGCGCCGATCTGCCTGGTGCACGTGAAAAACGATTGGCTGATCGGCCACGACCACTCCCTCGCGCTCTACGAAGCGGCCAACGAGCCGAAGGAGCTGCACGTGATCGACATCCCCGGCAACTACCACGCCGATCGCATCTTCTCCGTCGCCGCCAGCGAGATCGATCCACTGTTCACGGATTTTCTGCGCAAGTATTCGATGGTGTGATCCTGGGAACGCGGGCGTCTCGCCCGCCGTACTTGGCAAAATCCTGCCACTTGCCAGAGCGGGCGGGACGCCCGCGTTCCCAGGGCTATATTGCGCAGTCGAATGCACGCTGGCGACGAAATTACCATCACACCTGCGGAGCTCGTTGCGGGCGGGGCGGCGATCGCGCGCGTCGATGGGTTCCCGATCTTCGCGACGAATGTCTATCCGGGCGACGTCGCCGTGGTGCGGCTGCTCGAAGTGAAGAAGGGATTCGCGCATGCGGATCTGGTGCGCGTCGTCGAACCTAGCGCGTTCCGGCGCGCGATGCCGTGCCCGGTGGCGAATGAATGCGGCGGTTGCGACTGGACGTCGCTGCGGCTCGACAAGCAACTCGAGGCGAAGCAGCGGATTCTGACGGAGTCGCTGCGGCGCATCGGCAAGATCGATCCGGCCACGCTGCCGCCGATCGCCAACCATCCTTCGCCGCTGAATTACCGGCTGCGCAGCCGGCTGCATCGCGACGGCGACAAGGTCGGCTTCTACGCGATGCGCACGAATGACGTCGTGCCGCTGCCGATCGAGTGCGAAGTGGTCGGTCTGCAGACGCGCGAACATCCGCGCGAAGGCGAGACGTGGGAGGTCGACGGGGAACTGGTCGCCGAGGGTGAGTTGATGATCGACGGCTACTACGTCACCACCGACGCCTTTTTCCAGGTCAACCGCCACCTCCTCGGCATGATGCGAAATCTCGTGACGAGCATCGCCGCTCGGTCGACGAAGAAAAGTACCGCCATCGATCTCTACTCCGGCGTCGGATTCTTCAGCCGTCCGCTGGCGGAGTTGTTCGAGAGTGTGACGGCGATCGAAGGCTCGGCGGCCGCGCACGAATGCGCGAAACGCAATGTGCCGGCGAACGTGACGCTCGTGAACGCGCCGGTGGAGTGGTGGGTCGAGCGCATGCCGCGCGCCGATTTCGTATTTCTCGATCCGCCACGCAGCGGTGCGCGGCGCAACGTGATCGACGCGGTCGCCGAGCGCACGAACGCGATGGTTTGCTTCCTCGCCTGCGATCCGGTAACGTTCGCCCGTGACGCGAGCCGGCTGATCGCGTCAGGTTGGCGACTCGCTTCGCTCGACCTCCTCGACCTCTTCCCCAACACGCATCACGTGGAAACGCTCGCTTCGTTCGAGCGTGCGAAGTGACGTTCCTGCCGCACTTCCGCTGATTTTCTACGCCGCGGGTCTGGCGCTCGGACATTCGTATGCCGAGGCGATCGGATTCGCGTGCGTGGCGGTGTTGCTGATCGCGATTCGAAAGGCGCGACTGGCCATGCTCTGCCTCGCGCTCGCGGGCGGCGTGTGTGCAGCTACGCATGTGCGCACGCGAAGCGTCAGCGACGATCGCGCCATCGCGCCGCTGATCACCGATCGTTTCGTGACCGTCGTTGCGGCGATCGATCGCGACTGGTCGTCGCGCGGTGAAGCGCACGTGCTTCGCTGCGCGCGCTTCGTCGCAGACGGCGTCCCCATCGATCTGCCGATCACGATCTACACGCGGTTTTCACCCGCGACGATCGACATGCAGCCCTCCGTTCGTGCCGAGGGATTTCTGCGGCGCAGCGAGAAAGGGGATGCCGTGCTGACGGTGAAATCGCCGCGGCTGATGTCGTACGAGGGCTCGATGAATCCGTTCACGCCGTCCGCTTGGAATCGCGCGCTCGCCAATCGCATCCGCCCGTTCGCGAGCACGTATCCGACCGAGGTCGCGCTCGTGGAAGCGCTGGTCCTGGGGCGCGGCGAGCGGCTAACCGACGACGTCCGCGACAGCTACAAACGCGGCGGCACGTATCACCTGCTCGTTTTCTCGGGACTGCAGATCGCCTTCGCGGCGGCGCTGATCGCGCTGGCGTTGCGCTGGCTGCACGCGCCGCGCGTCGGCGACTGGTCGCTGCTGATTTTCGCCATCGCCGCGCCGCTGTTCATCGGACCGACGGCCTCGGTGTCGCGCGCAAGCATCGGAATCGGGGTCTATGCGATTTCGCGAATCCTGCACCGTCCCACCACGCTCGAGAATCTGTGGTGCGTGGCCGCGCTGCTGCGGCTGATCATCGCGCCGGGTGACATCACTGAACCCGCATTTCACCTGACCTACGCCGGAGCCGCCGCGCTGCTCTTCGCCGGGAAAGCGTTGGCGGCGCGCCGCACGCGTTGGCTGACGTACACGGCATCGGCGGAGTTGTCGATCACGCCGCTCACGCTCTTCCACTTCCACCAGTACGCGCTCGGCGGATCGCTGATGACATTGCTGCTGACGCCGATCGTCTTCGCGATGCTGACCGTGTCCGCGGCCGTTTGCGCCATTCCCTGCGCGATGCTTTTCGAAGTTATCGGCGCGCTCCACAAAGTCTGCACGTTCGTGAACGGCGCCGCGTCGCCGATGTGGGGTTACTTCGCCGCGCCGCCACTGCCCGCGATCATCTGCGGTTATGCGATGGCGATGCTGTCGATAGCATTTCTTCGCGGACGCATTCGCGCGCTGACGATCTTCGCGGCGATGCTGATTCCGCTGACCGCGGCGCTGATCGTTGGACGCGCCGACGTCGCCAATCCGCGCCTGACGATGCTTGACGTCGGCCAAGGAGATTCGCTGCTGCTCCGCGCCCCACATCACGCCTTCCTCATCGACGCCGGCGGCCGGCTCGGCGATGCGCATTTCGGCGAACAGGAGCTGCTGCCGATGCTGGTCGATCGCGGCGTGCGCCGGATCGACGTCGCGGTGCTGACGCACGTCCATCCCGATCACTGCGGCGGACTGCCGGCTGTGCTCGAAAACCTCGACGTCGGCAGCGTCTGGATTTCGCCGCGGCGTTTTCGCGGCGACTGCGCGCAACGCGTGCTCGCAACCTGCTCGCGGCGCGCGATCCCAATTCATCTCGTGCGCGACCGCGACGTCCGCAACGTCGGCGGCATGTCGATGCACGCGTTCGTGGCCGATCACACGTTCAAACACTCGCCCGAGAACAACAGCTCCGTCGTGCTGCGCGTCGCCATCGGCCGCTGGACGGCGCTGCTGACCGGCGACGTCGAGCGCGATGCCGAGGAGTCGCTGGCATCGCAGGAGATTCGCGCCGACGTACTCAAGGTCGGACATCACGGCAGCAAGACGTCATCGACGCCGCTGCTGCTCGACGCCGTTCATCCGCGCATCGCGCTCATCTCCTGCGGGCTGCACAACCTATTCGGACATCCGCATCCGAGCGTTCTCGAATCGCTGCGAAGCCGCGGCATTCATTCGTGGAGGACGGACCGGAACGGGACGATCGACGTTGATTTCCTCCCGACCCAACTCGTCGTCCGCCAGCAATTTGACACTCCTCGGTGAGCGTCCTACCCTGAATTTCCCTCATGTCGTCCACACTGCTGCGCCTCGGACTCTGGATCGTTCTGCTGGTGGTCATCCTTTACGTGCTGCAGCAGACCTACGAAGACGCGCCGTTCGTCGACTTCTTCGCCCCGGCCATGCTGCAGCGCGCCCTGATCCTCGGCGGAATCCTCGTCGCCGCCGGCGTGGTGATGCGCATCCTGGAGCGCGGCGCGAAAGTGGTGATCAAGAACCGCTGCGTGGTCTGCAAAACTGCGATCGATCACGGCGCGATCTACTGCCGTGAACACCTGCGCGGCGTGCTCAACCGGGAGAATGACCGGACGCATCGGACGCGTATCCGGAAGACGTGATCGCGCTTTTCGCGAACAGCGCCGCCGGTAATCCGATCAGGAACATGTGCACGATCACGCTGCACGAAACCCACAGCAGATTGAAGCGCGTCGGCCTCGCCGCGTTCGACAGCGGGATGACCACGTAGTTCATGAAGACGTAGACGAGGATGCCGTAGACGATGCCGCAACTGACGGCGTGGCGCGTCAGCATCGGCAAGGCTTTCGCCGCGATCCAGTAAACGATCACGATGCTGAAGGCGATGAAGTAGTGAAGCGCCGCGCCGAGGAGCGCGCTGTTCATGCCGCCGTTGAATGAGGCCTTCCCGAGCACTCCTGCGGCCACGCTCTGGAAGACGCGCGTCGGCGCCACGCCGCGAAAGGACCAGAAGAGGATGGCGTAGGTGATGTCGAGCGATCCGACGACGATGCCGCCAGCGATCAGTTTTCGCATCGCGCGAATGTAGCTGTGGCGGCGGACTCTTGTTGCGAACTCGCGGTTAACGTTCACGCGCAGACGGAGAATCCGAGCCCAACCCCTCGGTGTGTAGAATGTGCGCTTTCCCGGAGAGTTATTTTATGAAAATGCGTCATCCAGTTGCGCTGATCGTCTCGTTTGCCCTCACGCTTTTCAGCGATGCCGCCTTCGCGGAGTGGGCGCAGCAGGGGCCGAAGCTGGTGGGAGCGGGCGCCGTGGGCGACGTGAACTTGCAGGAAGTCAAATCCGTGTCGCTCGCCACCGACGGCAACACGGCCATCATGGTCCGAAGCACCGAAACAACGGTCTGGACGAGGCGTGGAGGAAACTGGCTGCAGCAAACGAAGCTGGTCGATGCGGGCGTCGATTCGGCGTCCCTTTCCGGCGACGGCAACACCGCCATCGTCGGGATCGGCCGCGATAACGACGGCGTGGGGGCAGCGTGGATCTGGACGAGGACCGGCGACATCTGGTCGAAGCAGTCCACGAAGCTGATCGGTTCCGGCGCGTCGGGAAATGCGCAGCAGGGAAGGGCCGTGGCTCTCTCCTCGGATGGCAACACGGCCATCGTCGGCGGACCGAGCGACACCGATAACGCATACGTCGGAGGGTTTCCGGACAGATCCGCCGGGGCCGTCTGGGTGTGGACAAGGAGCGCGGGCGTCTGGACCCAGCAGGGCCCGAAGCTGCATGCCACTTTCTTTTCAGCGGGCGCACAACAGGGCTCTTTCGTGTCGCTCTCCGCCGACGGCAACACGGCCATCACCGGCGGGCGCTCCAATTACACCCACAGTCCTCGCGTGGCCGCATGGGTATGGACCAGGAGTCAAGGCGTATGGAGCCAGCAAGGCCCTGAATTGATCGGTACCGGCGCGGTGCAGGTTGATCCTGACAGCGCCGTTTCGCCGCAGGGCAATCCTGTGTCGCTCTCTGCCGACGGCAACACCGCGATCGTCGGACGCCCCAACGACAACGGCAACATCGGCGCGGTGTGGATGTGGACGAGGAGCGGAAGCGTCTGGACGCAGCAGGGAACCAAGCTGGTCGCACCAGACGGCGCGGGAACTACGCTTCAGGGACTCTCCGTGGCCCTTTCCGCCGACGGCAATACCGCCGTTGTCGGAGGGTATGGCGACAACAACTATCAGGGCGCTACCTGGGTCTGGAGAAGGAGCGAAGGTATCTGGACACAGCAAGGTACGAAGCTGGTCGGGGTGAGCGACACCACGTTCCCACGGCAAGGTAATGCCGTGTCGATCTCCGGCGACGGCATCACGGCCATCACGGGCGGATACAGCGAAATGGGCCCGGCGTGGGCCTGGACCAAAAACGGAGGAACCTGGATCCAACAGGGAGACAAACTGGTGGCCTCGGGCGGTTCAGGCATCAAGACGTTTCAGGGCTGTTCGGTCGCTATCTCAGCAGACGGCGACACCGCAATCGTCGGAGGATTGTTCGACAATAGCGGGGTCGGCGCCGTCTGGGTCTGGACGAGAAGTGGAGTCGTCTGGACCCAGCAGGGTCCCAAACTGGTCGGCTCCACGCCGTTCCCAGGCTTCGGCTACCAGGGATACTCCGTGGCGATTTCTGCTGACGGCAACACGGCGCTCGTCGGAGGCCCGACCGACGGTTCCAACCCGAATCAGGTCGGGGCCGCCTGGGTATGGACGAGAAGCGGCGGCGTCTGGACGCAGCAAGGCCCCATGCTGGTCGGCTCGGGCGGTCTGGGACTCTCCCGTCAAGGTTATTCCGTCGCGCTATCCGCCGACGGAAACACGGCCATGATCGGCGCCCCTCTCGACAACAACGACGCTGGTGCGGCGTGGGTGTGGACGAGGAGCGGGGGCGTCTGGACGCAGCAGGGCAACAAGCTGGTGGGAACGGGTGTCGTGACCTGTGTGGGGGCAAAATGCAGGGCCGGCGCAGGACAAGGCTCTTCCGTCGCCCTCTCCGCTGATGGCAACACGGCCATCGTCGGTGGTCCCGGCGACAATCAATCCCCATCCACCGGATTCAGCCTGGGTGCCGCGTGGGTCTGGACGAGGAGCGGAGGGGTCTGGAGGCAGCAAGGTGAAAAGCTGGTGGGCTCGGGCAGCACCGACCTCACCAGCGGCGCCACCAACCAAGGCACCTCCGTGTCGCTCTCCGCCGACGGCAACACGGCGCTCATCGGTGGTCCCAACGGAGCTGGTGCCGCTTGGCTCTGGACGAGGAGCGGGTCGAGATGGACTGAGCAAGCCAGGCTTTCGCAATTGAATGTCCTGGGGCAAGGTGATTCGGTTTCGCTTTCCGCCGACGGAAATACGGCCATGGTCAACGGCTACGTAACCCCCCACGCGACGTGGGTCTGGACGAAGAGCCAGGGAGCCTGGCCGCAGCAGGGAATCCGTCTGGATTGTGCGGACACTGTGGGCGATGGCTATAGCGTTCACTCAGCGGCTCTGTCGGCGGATGGCAACACCATCATCGTGGGACGAGGAATCGACAACGACATCGTTGGGGCGGCGTGGATCTTCGTATCAACCCCCCAAAGGCGGCGCACCGTCAATCACTGATCACATTGCACTATGGTGTCGACGGCGGCGGCACCCTCTTCTTCGTCGCCTGCTCGAATGAATACGCGAGTTTCAGCAGCGTCGGCTCGCTGCAGGCCATCCCGGTGAAACTGACGCCGAACGGCTGCGGAAGCGCTTTGAACGATTCCGGGAACGCGGTCGTCGGCGCGTTCGGGACGATCGCCCATGGAACGATGACCGTCGGGTAACCGGGACGCGCCGCGATCGAGGCGCCGCCCGGGCCGGGGAAGAGGAGCGCGTCGAGGTTCTGCGCTTTCATCACCTCGTCGATGCCGTGGGTGGCGCTGAGGCGGATGTCGTTGGCGCGGTCGGATTCGTAGCGGGCCTTGAAGAGATCGAGGTCCATGGCGTCGGAGATGTCGAGCAGCGACTGCCCGTACTTGATGGCGCCCATCTTCGCGTGGTCCGTGTTCCACTTGCGCAGCTCGGCCAGCGACTTCACCGGCGCGGCGGTGCCGAGGGAAGCGAGCCACTTGTTGAAATCGCGCTCCATGCCGTACGCGAGATCGATCGAGCACTTCTTGCCCTTCACGTCGTCCATGTCGGTGCAGACGCCCCAGAGGAAGTAGTTGTCGGCGGCGTTCTTGTCGACGACGCTGGGGATGTCGGCCGGATCGACGACGATCGCGCCCTGGGCTTTGAGGATGTCGATGGCCTCGTTCATCGCCTTGGTCTGCTCGTCATTCAGTCCACCGCGCGGTGTCTTCCCGCCGGGCGTCGTGATCTTGTCGTAGAAGCCGGCGCGCGGGATGCCGATGCGCGCACCTTTCAGACCGTCTTTCTTCAAAAACTGCACATAGTCGTGATTGGGCGGCGCCGTGCAGCGCGTCGTGGCGGCGTCGTTCGGATCGGGATTGTTCCCTTCGAGAACGCCGAACAGAATCGCGGCATCAGTCACGTACTTTGCCATCGGACCGGCCGTGTCCTGATCGGCGGTGATGGGGATGACGCCGTAGCGCGAGATGCGGCCGACGGTCGGCTTGATCGCGGCGAGCATGTTTTGATTCGACGGGCTGAGGATCGATCCCGAGGTCTCGCTGCCGACGTTCGCCGCCCAGAAGTTCGCGGTCGTGCCGGCGCCGGAGCTCGATCCGCCCGTGGCGAGTGCGGGACGTCCGTCGCCGGTTTCGGTGCGCGGATCGCGGCGCGGATCGTACGGATTGAAGCCGTAGCCATTCAGCGCGTTGTAGTTCGTGGGCATCGGCGGATTGCCGGCCACCCAGTTTGCCAGCTCGGTGAGCTGCGTCTTGGCCAGGATGATCGCGCCCGAATCGCGCAGGTTCTTCGTCAGCGTGGCGTCGTACGGCGGGACGAGATTCACGAACGCCAGCGCCCCGCCGGTCGTCGGCAGGTCTGTGGTCTGGATGTTGTCCTTCAGCGCGATCGGAATCCCGTGAAGAGGTCCGCGAATCTTTCCCGCGGCGCGCTCGCGATCGCGCTCGTCAGCCTCCTTCAACGCATTCGGATTGACGGTGATCGCCGCATGCAGCTTGTCCTCGTACGTGGCGATGCGAATGAGGTACTGCTGCACCAGCTCATGCGAGGTGACGCGGCCGTCTTTGAGCGCAGCCTGCATGTCGGAGATGCTGGCCTCGACCACGTTGAACGGAGCGGGCTTGGGCTTCGTGGCTGCGGAGACGGTGACGGCGAAGAGAAGGAGGGCGGACGCGACGGCGCTCTTCATGGACGCGGATTGTAAAGGGTTAGCAGGTTCAGACACGGAATCTTGCAAAAGCACAGACAGGAGTGTCTGTGCCACACCGGCGCCGCCGGTAGGGCTTGTAAATCAATGGCGAAGCCATGTGGCACAGACACTCTTGTCTGTGCTGGTGAGGCTCGGCACGCCGTTGAAACGCGCGCTACTTCTCGGGTTCATCCGGAAGCGCGCCGTTCCGCCGCTCGCGCCGCCGCCGCTCCTCGAACGCGAATCGCGGACGATTTTCCTGCGGCACTTCCATCCGATCCTCGCTGATCTCGCGCGGGATGACGGTGATGTAGCCGAGATCGATGTGGACGTGATCGTCGGCGTTAAGTCCGGTCACATGCCCGTACGGCAGCACGTGAATGTCGTCGCTCAAATCCTCGGCGATGCCGTTGTACTTTTCGATCGACTCTTTGCCGCGCAGAATCGTCGTGCCGATGCGATAGACGTCGGCGGCCGTGGCCCACATGTGCGGCGTCGCGGTCTGCGACAGCTTGTGCGACGGCGAGCGGTACGCGCCGTTGACGGCGATATGCACCGAGGCGCCGATGTCGCGCCGCAACTGCTCGAGGTAGAACGCCAGCACGCGCACCGCGCATGGAACGTAGCGCGGGAACTGCTGCAGCCGAGGCGCTTCCTTCAAATCGACGAGGACGAATTCGTTCAATCCGAAATGCGGCGAGAGGCGGATGCTCACCGCCGCCTCGTGGTCGGGGATTTCGTAGAAATAGCGCGGCAGGCGATGGCGGCGGCCCTGCGCGTCGCGCATCATCTCGCCCGGTTTGAGCAGCGACCGCAGCTCGTCATCGAGATCGAAGGCGTCGACGACCTTGATCGAGTGATGGGCCGGCTGCGGATCACTCATACGTCAGCCCGGCCAGCGAGTTGTAGATGTCGCGCGAGACGTCGGCGACGGCCGTTCCGCGGCCCTTGTCCGCTCCGAATTGGGTGAGGATCACCAGCACGTACGGCTTGCGATCTTCGAGGTAAACGATTCCGGCGTCGTGATGCACGGTCGAGATATTGCCCGTTTTGTGTGCAACGCGCGCGGCTTTCGGCAGCCCGGCCGGGATGCCGCTGCGGTATTGCTGATCGAGCATGATCTCCAGCATCTCTTTGCACGCTTCCTCGGAAAACGCTTTGCCATCCGCGATGACACGCAGCATTTTCAACAGTCCGTTCGCGGTGACCTCGTTGTTCAGACCGGCGGCGAACGCGGCCTGATCCTCGACGCCGCGCAGGACGCGAACGCCGTCGATGTCCAGCTCGTCGAGCGCGAACTGAATGGTCTCGATGCCGATGACGTCGACGAGCAGGTTCGTGGCCAGGTTGCTCGACTTCGTGATCATCCAGTACGCCAGCTCTTTGACCGTGAGCGTCTTGCCGAGGTGGCCGTAGACGTCGGGATCGGCGTCGCGGCCGAGGTCGAGCATGAACGGCTCCTGGTTGACGATACTGGTGAAGCGGTTGCGCACGTGCACCGGCGAATCGAGCGCGAGCTCGCCGCGGTCGATCTCGCGGAAGACGCCGAGGAGCACGGCCAGCTTCATCGTCGACGCGGCGTGGAAGTATTGATCGGCGTTGTACGACCACTGGATCGTCGTCTGCGCATCCCAAAACGAGATGCCGAGCTCCTCGAGGTCGTGCTCTTTCTTGATCTTGAGGACGTTGCGATAGAGAGAAATCTCCGACGCTGCGACCGAGTCGGTCGGCGGTGGTACCGGCAGTTTTTCGGTGTCCGGTTTCGACTTCAACTTCATGGCGGCGCGAATGGTACTGAATCCTCGGTGATGCCGTTGCAAGTTTCGGGCGATGTTGCCTTTCATCGTCCGGCCGCGCGCAGCCAGCGTCCGATCTGCCCGATGCCGTAGTTGATGTCGTCGAGCTTCGCGGCGTACGAAATGCGGATGAAGCCTTGGCCGAGCGAGCCGAATGCGACGCCGGGAATCACCAGCACCGCGGCGTCGGTGGCCAGAGTTTTCGCGAACGCGACGGTGTCGCAAGCGGGCACCGGCACGAAGGCGTAGAACGCGCCGGCCGGCGGCGGAATGGCCAGTTCGAGCTCGCGTTCGATCGCGGCCAGCGCTTTCTCCCGTTGTTTGCGGAACTGCGCGCGCATCCCTTCGAGCCAGGCCTGGTGCCACCCCGGATGCATGAAGATCGACTCCGCCAGCGACTGCGAAAAAGACGATGCGCACGTGGCGATGTACTGATGCGCGGTCACGATCGGCTTCATCACCCCCTCGGCGGCAATCGCCCAGCCGAGGCGCAGGCCGGTCATGGCGTGGCTCTTCGACATCCCGCCGACGACGATGACGTTGTCGGACAGTCCGAGCATCGACGGCGGCGGTTCGTCGTACCAGATCTCGTTATAGACCTCGTCGCTCACAACGAGCGGACCGAGATCCGCGATTGTTTGCAGTGTGTCCGCATCAATCACGCTGCCGAGCGGATTCGACGGCGAGTTGACGATGATCAGCTTCGTCTTCGGCGTGATTTTTTTTCGCAACGCATCGACGTCGACGCGCCAATCGGGCGGCTCGAGGTCGTACGTCACCGGCGTCGCACCGGCGATCCGCGCCAGCGTTGCGTACGAGATGAATCCGGGATTCGGCACGAGCACTTCATCGCCCGGATCGACATACGCCTGGAAAATCGAGAACAGTGCCTCCTCGGTGCCAGCGGCGACGCAGACTTCGTTCGGCCCGAATCCACTGTCCCCCGCGATCAGCTTGCGCAGCGAAAGCGTTCCCGGATTCGGCGTGTAGTGCCACGATCCCTTTTCCGCGACTTCGACCGCGAGCTTGCGAAGGTTCTCATTCGGCTCGACATTCGGCTCGCCGATGCCGAGGTTGACGCAGAGCGGCGTGGCAAGCGCGTTGATCTGGCGAATGAGGGAAAGCTCGATGCCGTCGAAGCGCTTGGCGGGCTGATGCCCGCTCACCGCAACGCATCCTCGAGCGCGGTGGCGCTGTCCGTTTTTTCGTCGCGATACTTCACGATGACGGGCGTGGAGACGTGCAGCGAGTGCGCGCCGGCAAACTCGCCCTTCATCGGACGCGAGCCTGGGATGACCACCGCGCCGTATGGAATTTCGAGCGGACGGCCGGCGGTGCGGCGATAGATCTGGCCGCGAACGGTGTCGTAGACGGGCGTCGAACCGGTGAGCACGACGCCGGCGCCGATGACGGCGCGGCCGCGGACGATCGTCCCTTCGTAAATGCCGCAGTTGCCGCCGACGACGACGTCGTCTTCGATAATGACCGGCAGTCCACCGACCGGTTCGAGAACGCCGCCGATTTGCGCGGCAGCCGACAGGTGCACGCGCTTGCCGATCTGCGCGCACGAGCCGACCAGCGCGTGCGAATCGATCATCGTGTCTTCATCGACGTACGCGCCGACGTTCACGTAAGCCGGCGGCATCATTACCACGCCCTTCGCGATGTAGGCGCCGCGCCGCACCGACGATCCGCCGGGCACGATGCGGATGCCGTCCTGCGTACGGAAACGCCGCGTCGGCATGGTGTCCTTGTCGATGAACGACAGCGCGCCGGACGCGAACTCCGCCGCCACGCCGGTGCGAAAGGCGAGCAGGATTCCTTCCTTGACCCACGTCTGCGCGTGCCACCCGCCGTCTTCGTCGCGCACGGCGGAGCGGATCGCGCCTTTCTCCAACTCGGCCAGAAAGAGATTGACCGTCTTCACCCTCTCCATCCGATCGGTGGCGGGAGTGATGGCAGCGAGGCGCTCCTGAATCGGGTTGGCCATTACGACAGTCCACACTCTTTCAAAATGGCTTCGAGCTTCTTCCGGTTCGCATCGCTGATCGGCGCGAGCGGCGAGCGGACGGTGTCGTTGTCGATGATGCCGAGGATCTTGCAGGCGGTTTTGACGGGGATGGGATTCGACTCCATGAAGTTGCCGAGGAGGAGCGGGAGGAGGCGGTAGTGGACGGCGCGCGCGGCGGCGAAATCGCCCCGCAGCGCGGCGGTGACGAGATCCGACATCAGGCGCGGGATTTCGTTGGAGGCGACGGAGATCAGGCCGTCCGCGCCGGCGGCGATGAGCGGCAGAGTCCAGGCGTCGTCGCCGCTGAGGACGAGGAAACCGTCGGCGCGATTGCGGATCACGCTCATGATCTGCTCGAGATTCGCGGACGCTTCCTTGACGCCGATGATGTTCGGAATCTCCGCGGCCATGCGCAGCGTGGTCTCCGCGGTCATGTTCACGCCGGTGCGGCCGGGGACGTTGTACATGATCATCGGGAAGCCCGGCTTCTTCTTCTCGATCGCTTCGGCCTGCATGCCGAAATGGCGGCGCAGTCCGTCCGGCGTCGGCTTGTTGTAGTACGGCGTGATGGTCAGGACGCCGTCCGCGCCGATGTCGATGGCCTGCTCGGCCAGTTCGATCGCACGCGGCGTTCCATTGCTGCCGGCGCCGGCGAGGACGGCCACGCGTCCGTTGGCACGGCGGACGACGATGTCGACGACGCGAAGATGCTCGTCCGCACTCAGCGCCGGATTCTCGCCGGTCGTGCCGCATGGGACGAGGAAATCGACGCCGCCGTCGATCTGAAAATCGATGAAACGTTCCAGCGCCGACTCGTCGAGCGAACCATCGGCTTTGAACGGCGTGATGAGGGCTGTGCCGAGGCCGCGAAACTTCGTCATGACATCACCAGCTCTTCGAAGCGAAACAATCCTTTGCGGCCGCGCAGGAGTGCGGCGGCCATGACCGCGCCGCGGGCGAAGCCTTCGCGTCCGCGCGCGCGATGCGAGATTTCGATGAGGTCGTCCGGCGAGTCGAAAAAGAGCGTGTGCAGACCGAATTCGGCGCCGACGCGCGACGAGACGATCGGTGGATCGAGCTTGCCGCCGCTTCCCGTTTTCGCCGCCGCGGCGATGCGCAGCGCGGTGCCGCTCGGCGCGTCGACCTTCTGCGAGTGATGGCGCTCTTCCATGCCCGCCGCGTACTGCGGAAATCGTGCAACCAGCTCCCCTGCCCACTGCGCCAGCGCGAAAACGACGTTCGCGCCGGGCGAAAAGTTCGACGCGTACACGCATCCGATGCCGGCGTTTTCCACGCGCTCCTGTACGTCCGACAATCGATCGTTCCAACCAGTCGTGCCGATAACGAGATTCAGTTTGTTGTCGCACGCGCGCGCCAGCGTGTCATCCAGCGCGCCGGCGTGCGAAAAATCGATCATAACCTCGGCATCGCCAATCGGCTCTTCGCGATCGACGTCGAGGATGCAGACGACGTCATGACCCGACTCGCGCGCGACTTTCTCGATGGTCTGCCCCATCTTGCCGTAGCCGTGGATGGCGATCTTCACACCGCCACCGCCTGCTCGAACAGCGCCGCGTGAATGCGCTGGATCGCTTCATCGGACTTCGCGTCGTCGATGACGATGCTGAGGTTCAGACCGGAGCGGCCGAGGGAGAGCATCTGCATCGGCACGCCGCGCATCGCTTCGAACACGCGCGCACCGACCATCGCATCGGCCAGCAGATTGCGGCCGACGATGGCGATGATGCATTGCCGGTCGATGACTTCGACGTCGGCAACGCCGGTGAGCCGCGTCTTCAGCTCATCGAGATCATGCTGCTCGTCGACCGTCACCGATACCGACACCTCGGACGTCGCGATGAGATCGACCGAGATCTCCAGCTCTTCGAAAACATGAAACAGCTTGGCCAGAAAGCCGTGCGCGCCGAGCATCTTGTTCGAGGTCATGTGCACCACGGTCACGTTCCGCTTCCGCGCAACGGACCGCGGTCCGCTCGCGCGCGCGGTGCCTTCGCGCGTGATGAGCGTGCCCGGCGACGCAGGGTTGTGCGTGTTGAGCACGCGCACCGGAATGCCCGCCTCGATGGCCGGTTCCAGCGTGCGTGGATGCAGCTTCGCGCCGAACGACGCGAGCTCCGCCGCCTCTTCGTGCGAGAGGTGATCGATGACGCGCGCAGACGGAACGAAGCGCGGATCGCAGGTCAACAGTCCGTCGACGTCCGTCCAGATCTGCACCTCGGATGCACCAACCGCGGCAGCGACGATGGCGGCGCTGTAGTCGGAACCGTTGCGGCCGAGCGTGGTCGTGGCGCCGTCGACGGTGCGTCCGATGAAGCCGCCGAGGACGGGGATGTGATTGCGCTCCACGATCGGCAGCAGCGTTTTTCGCGCAGCCTCGGCGGTCAGATCCATCCGCGGCGTGGCGCTGCCGAATTGATCGTTCGTCCAGATCACGTCCTCGGATTCGACATGCTCGCCGGGCAGCGCCCGCATCATCATCGAATAGGCGAAGAGCACCGACGACAGCTTCTCGCCGATCGAAACGACTTTGTCGTGGGCGCGCGCGGTGACCTCGCGCAGCAGCGTGATGCCGCGCAGGATCGTGTGGATTTCCTCGATCTGCTTGTCGAGCCGCTTCACGAACGTTTCGAAGAAATCGAATTTCTGCTGCACGAGGCGCATGGCCACGTCTTCATGGCGCTGCCGCACGCGATCGATGATGGCCTTGACGCGATCGCCATCCCCCGCGCACGCGGCCTCGGTGGCCGCGACGAGATCGTTGGTCACGCCCGCAAGCGCGGAAACGACCACGATCGGATTCAACTCGCGCCGCTCCGCGACGATGTCGATCGCATTCGCTACGCGCTCCGCGTCGCCAACTGAGGTGCCGCCGAATTTGATGACGATCATGGCCGGCCACCCAGCCAGTGGATTAGTAGATTAGTGATTAGTAGATTAGAGGTCACACTCGCAGCCTGCTTTCCTAATCTACTAATCCACTGATCTACTAATCGACTACTCACAACATCCCTTTCGCATCCAGCAGCTCCGCGTTCAACAGCGCTGCTCCGGCGGCGCCGCGGATGGTGTTGTGGACCAGGGCGACCATGCGGATGTCGAGGAGCGGGCAGGGACGGAGACGGCCGACGGTGACGGCCATGCCGCCTTCGCGGTCGCGGTCGAGTCGTGGTTGCGGGCGGTCGGGTTCGGCGGCGTAGTGGAGCGGCTGTTTCGGCGCCGAGGGGAGGTTCAGGCGTTGCGGCTCGCCGGTGAAGTTGATGATCGACTCGCGAATCTCATCCAGCTCGACTGCGCCGCCGCGAAGCTTCAGCGAAATCGTCATCAAGTGACCGTCGATGGTCGGCACGCGATTCACCTGCGCGGAAATGCGGAAGGGCGCGTCAGTGAAACGATCGCCATCCCATGTGCCGAGGATCTTGCGCGGCTCGGTCTCGATCTTCTCCTCCTCGCCGCCGCCGATGAACGGAATGACGTTGTCGAGAATCGCGTACGACGAAACGCCCGCGTAGCCGGCGCCGGAGATGGCCTGCATGGTCGTGACGTGAAGCTGGTCGATGCCGAAATGTCGCTCGATCGGTGCGATGGCCATCGCCAAGCCAATCGTGGAGCAGTTCGGATTCGTGACGATGTAGCCACTGCCGCCGCGGCGTTTCTTCTGGCGCTCGATCGCTCCGAGGTGATCGGCGTTGAGCTCGGGGATGAGCAGCGGGACGTCGGCATCCATCCGGTGATTGCGCGAATTCGACACGACCACGCATCCGCGATTCGCGTAATCGTCCTCAGCTTCGCCGGCGACGGAGGAATCGAGTCCGGAGAAGACGAGGCGCGATTCGAGTTGCGCGCCGAGCGGTTTCACTTCGAGCGACGCGGCGGCGTTCGGGAGGAGCGTGTCGAGCTTCCAGTCGGCGGCGTCGCCGTACGAGCGTCCGGCGCTGCGTTCCGAGGCCACGACTTCGTGCAGGCGAAACCACGGATGCGATTCGAGCAGTTGCACGAAGCGCTGCCCCACGGAGCCGGTGGCGCCGAGCACGGCCACGGGGATGCGGTCGGATTTGTGCGCGTCAGTGCGCGGCGGCAACGTCAGTGTTTCGGTCATTCGGCCTCATGTGTTGCAAAAACGATTCTAAGCTGAAGAACGCGATCAGATGGACGATGCGAATCGCCGTCGTCCAGGCCGCGAGCGGTCCGACTCCGATTCCGGCGAGCGACGCGGTGAACGGCAGGTGCAGCGGTCCCCATCGGAAGAGGATCGAGCCATGCGCCGGCGACGTCCCCCCGGCGAAGTCAGGAATCAGCGCGCCCTCGAAGATGATGACGTCCCACATCACGATCCACCACGCGGCGGCGCGCCAGCGTTTTACGGCCGGCATGAGCAGCGCGGGGATGATCACCGGCGACAGGACGTACCAGTACCACCCTTCCTTGCCGCCGATCGGAATCGGATTCCCGCCGCGGTTCGCGAGCACGCACGCGACGACGTTGTACGTCTGCGCGAGCGCGAACGCGCCGAGCGCAGCAAAGGCCAGTTGCATCGGCTGCTTCGATCGTTTTGCAACGAATATCGCGATGAGTATCGGACCGAGGAACAGCGCAATCGCAATCGGCCGCAGCGCGTCATTGAATTGCCCTGAGGTCCAAGCGAACGACGCGATCGTCACGCGAACGATCTCGCCGATGTTCACCTTCGCCTCGTACGCAACACCTCCCGGACGATCGAATGCGACGATGCCGAGCGGGTTGCGCGTTCGCGACGAAAGCTCGGCGAATGTGAGCAGGACAGCAATCGCCGCAACGATCGTCACCGCAATCGCGCGCGATTTCGGCGCGCGCTGACGCCACCACAAAATCGGCAGGATGATCAGCAGCGACCACGTGTACATCTTCGCGTTCAGCGCCAGGCCCCACACGATCGCCTCGGCCGCAATGCCGAGGGAGCGTTTCGGCGCCGACACACTGATCAGCACCGCCAGCGCCGCGAGCATGCACGCGAACGCGTCGTTGCCCGCGCGCATGACCAGCGTTTCCCACGTCGGCAGCGAAACGAGAATCGCGCCGCCGAGGATGCCGCTCGGGCCAAACCAGCGCCGTCCGATTTCAGCCGTCGCCAGGACGGTGATCAGCGCGAAGAGCAGCGACATCGCACGCCAGACTCGCAGCTCAAAAAGCGCGCTGCGGACGGGCGCCAGCGGTGCGATCAACGAGTAGTAGATGCTCGTCTGCTGCGCTTCGTAATTCTTGACGACGTACGGTTTGAGATCATCGGCCGTGAACGGACGATCGACGACAACGCGTCCACCACGAGCCGCAACGATCGCCGGCCAGCGCTCGCCCGCTTCACCCATCGACGGCATCGCCGATGGGAGCGCGTCAATGCTCCTCATCAAATACGGCGCAACCGATGCCTCACTCGTAGTCGGATTGCGATGGTCCGCGCGAACGAACGACAGCCGCGCCACGTGGTAGATCTCATCCAATCCCGCGTACGGCGGCAGCGCTGCCATTTGCAGCAACAGCCGCGCGGATGCGCAAACGATCAGCAGCGCGTACGCGGCCTGCGTTTTCGTGAACCTCATTGGACGCGATGGTACCCTCCGCAGCCGCTTGGCCACGCACGATCCGTATGCCGCGCTGCGCGTCAGAAACTTTCTCTTGCTGATCCTCGGCTACGCCATGTCCACCGTCGCGCGCGAGGCGCAGATCGTCGTGGTCGGCTGGCAGGTCTTCGAGGTCACGCGCGATCCGCTGGCCCTCGGCATGATCGGGCTGGCCGAGGCGCTGCCGTTCATCGCCGTGTCGCTGTATGCGGGACACGTGGCCGACCGCCTGCCGCGCCGCCCGATCGCCATCGCCGGAACGTTCGCCATGGTGCTGTCCGCAATCGCGCTGCTGCTGTTCACGACGAGCGGGATGATCGGCAAAGGACACGTCTGGCCGATCTACCTGGTCATCTTTCTCAGCGGCATCGCGCGCAGTTTCATCCGGCCGGCGTTCACGGCGCTGTCCGCCGAGGTCGTGACGCGCGATCTGTTCGCAAACGCGGTGGCATGGCGCAGCTCGACGTGGCAGTTCGCGGCCGTCCTCGGACCGGCCATCGGAGGATTGATCTACGGCTTCGCCGGCCCCGCTGCGGCGTACAGCGTCGTGACGGTGTTGATGTCGCTTTCGCTCGGCGCGCTCTGGCTGATCGCCCACGACGCACGGCCGCAAAGCGGCGAAGCGATGCCGATCGGCGAGAGCCTGCGCATCGGAATCCGCTTCATCGTGCAGCAGAAAATCCTGCTCGCGGCGATGACGCTCGACCTCTTCTCGGTCCTCTTCGGCGGCGCAGTCGCGCTGCTCCCGATCTTCGCGCACTTACTGGGCGCCGGCCCGCAAGGCCTCGGCATCCTGCGCGCCGCGCCGGCGGCGGGATCGCTCGTGACCGGCATCATCGTCGCGCATCGCCCTCCGATGCGCCGCACCGGACGCGCGCTCTTTTCCGCGGTTGCGATCTTCGGCCTGACCATCATCGGCTTCGCCATCTCCCGCAACTTCTGGATTTCCTTCGCCCTGCTGACCGCCGGCGGGATGGCCGACAACGTGAGCGTGATCATCCGCGGAACGCTGCTGCAGACGCTGACCCCACAACACATGCTCGGCCGCGTGTCGTCGGTCAACCAGATTTTCATCGGCTCCTCCAACGAAATCGGCGCCTTCGAATCCGGCCTCGCCGCGCGCCTCCTCGGCACCATCCCGTCGGTGATCTTCGGCGGGATCATGACGCTCGTGGTCGTCGCAGCAACGATGGCGTGGGCGCCGCAGTTGAGGAAGATGCGGGAGATCGATGGAATCAAAAGCGTTTAACCACAAAGGCACAAAGGACACGAAGAGATCTCCTTCGTGCCCTTTGTGTCTTTGTGGTTCAAATGCTTTACGGAAACATCGACCTCACCATCTCCTCATTCGAAACCAGATTCCAGAACGACAACTCCGCGAGCGCGTTTACCTCGGTCGCGGATAGGCCGAGTTGCTCGATGGTCAGGTAGTTCGGGAAGTTCGAGAGACCGTTAACCGCTGACTGCACGTCGGACGAAAGCAGCGATACCCAATTGGGCACCGCCGTGTTGTAGACCCAGAGGATGTCTACCGTGCCGCCGGCAGGAATGTCGAAGTTGTCGTTCTTCAATACGTTCAGCGTCTGTTTGAACATGGCCGGGCCGCCGTTGTTAAGGTTGGCGTCGACGAGGCCGTTGACCAGGTCGTAGTACTTCGCGCTTTCGAAGACCTGTACGAAATCGGGCGTCGCGTTCGGCGCTGAAGCGACGTAACTCTCCGTCAGCGAAGCCGAGTGCGCGTCGGGCTCGATGCCGAAGAGGAGCTGCACCGTGGAATCGACGGTGACCTGTGCGCCGGGGCTGGCCTGCAGCGGCGTCTGCGAATTGATGAAGGAGATGATGCGCGGAACGCCGCGCGCCAGCAACGAACAGATGCCGCTGTTTTCGAGGCTGCCGCCGTCCGCGAACCAGTAGAGCAACTCCTGCGGCTGCACCGGATCGGCCACCGGCCAATACGGATAGCGCGGGATGATGCAATCGACCTCCGGGTATTTGTCCTGCACCGTCTGCGCGAAGGCGGCGCTGCTGATGCCAGCCATGTCGACCAGCGAAAACGGACGCGCCGGCGGCGCGACCGTGGCCAGGTTGCCGGTCACGCTGTTGACCGTCGGCGATCCCATCGCGAACGGCTGGATCAAACCGCCGCCGATCTCCCGCTCGCCCGGCCCGATGCCGGGGAACGTCTGCCGCACTCCGATGCCGAACGGCGTCGATTCGAACGGAAGCAGCCGCGCGCCGCGCATGTCCTGATTGCTGAAAATCGACGAATTCATGATCAGCAGCGGACGCCCCGCCTTCTGCTGCAGCGTGAACTGCGAGGCCGTAAGCTGCGGATTGTTCGGCGTGATTGTGTTTTGTACTGTGTCAGCGACGTCTGTGTAGTAGTACAACGGCAGACCGTTGCTACCCACCTCCCAGAGATTCCACAGTTGGAAGATTCGTTCGCCGATCATCCCTTGCCAGAGGTCATCGTTCGAGTAGTTGTACTTGCTCTTCAGGTGGTAGAGAACCTGGATGATGCTGTTCCAGTCCATCCGCGTCGGGGCGTTGCCGAGGCAGCCCTCGGCAAGGGAGTTGAGGCCGGATACCGTGAGCGAGCCCGGATCCGCGGTGGCCGGGCCGAGGAACACGTCGTCGTCGAATGTCGACGGCAGATAGACGAACGACGCCGATGCCCAGGTCCCTCCCGACACGGAAGAGATGACTCCGACCTGATCGAGCAGGCCGAGGTATTTGAGGGCGCGGTACTGGCCCATCGCGCAGGTGAGCGCGCGCGAGCCGCCGCCGGACATGGCCACGCCGGTCACGTTGGTCAGATCGGGTTCTTTGGGCGGATTCGTGCTGGTGGGGTAAAGCTCGGTGACGAAGTTCGTAGTCATGCCTAGGAGAGTGCCGAGTCCGTCACTTTCCTACCCCTCGTAGAATTTCTTGACGGCTGCGATAGCCTCGGTGCGATGTCGACCCCGGACCCGAATACCCCCATCAAAGGGCGCGGCGCGAGCTGGAATCCGCAGAACCGCTTCGAACGAATCGAATACGTTCACGACGAGGACGCCCATAACGACGACGAGCCCTCGCCGCTGCCGCGCACGATTTTTCTGCGTGATCCGACGCGCACCATCCTCGCGCACAACGACAGCCCCGACGTCGGCTTCGACACCAGCATCAATCCGTACCGCGGCTGCGAGCACGGCTGCATCTACTGCTTCGCGCGCCCCTCGCACGAGTACCTCGGATTTTCCGCCGGCCTCGAGTTCGAAACGAAAATCCTGGTGAAGGACGACGCGCCGGAGTTGCTGCGCGAAGAGCTGATGTCGAAGAAGTACACGCCGCGCATGATCGCCATCAGCGGCGTCACCGATCCCTATCAACCGATCGAGCGAAAGCTGCAGTTGACGCGCCGCTGCCTGCAGGTCCTGGCGGAGTTTCGCAATCCGGTCGGCATCATCACGAAGAACCACCTCGTCACGCGCGACATCGACGTGCTGCAGGAACTGGCCGCGTACAACGCCGTGTCCGTGCACATCTCCGTGACGACGCTCGATCCGCACCTCGCCAACCAGATGGAGCCGCGCGCGTCGCGGCCGGAGCTGCGCATCGCGGCCATCGAAATGCTGGCCAAAGCGGGCATCCCGGTCGGCGTGATGGTCGCGCCGATCATTCCGGCCATAACCGACCACGAGATGCCGAACATCCTCAAAGCGGTGGCGGATGCGGGCGGCACGACCGCGGGCTTCGTCGTCCTGCGCCTGCCGTGGGCCGTGGCGCCGCTGTTCGAGAAGTGGCTCGAAGAGCACTTTCCCGACCGCAAAGAGAAGGTGTTGAACCGCGTCCGCGACCTGCGTGAGGGAAAGCTGTACGACTCGCAATGGGGAGTGCGGGGGCGCGGCAAAGGGATCTTCGCCGATCAGATCGCGTCGATGTTCGAGGTCACCTGCCGGCGCCTCGGACTGAACGAAAAGCGCTACGACTTAACCGCTGACGCGTTCCGCCGCCCGACGATGCAGTCCAGTCTCTTTTGAGCGCTGCTCGCGCGCGTTCCCTGCGCAGGCGGTGACGGTGTCAATCAGCAGATTGATGTCGAACGGTTTGCGCAACAGCGCCCAGACCAGCTTCTGATCCTCGAAATCGCGCAGCGTGATCTCCGCGACGGCGGTGACGACGATGACGCGGTCGAGCATCGCGCGACGCTCGGCTTTGATGAAACGAAGCACCTCGAATCCGTTCAGCCGAGGAAGCATGAGGTCGAGGAGAATGACGTCGTAGTCGAAGACGCGCAGCTTCTTCTCCGCCTCCGCTCCGTCGATGGCGATGTCGCACTCGAAGCCTTTGCGGCGCAGCACTACCTCCAGCAGCCCGCGAATACCGGGGTCGTCGTCGATGATGAGGATCATGGGGTTCCCAACGACGGCATGTTGCACGACCTGCAATTTGCCGTCTGTCCGTTTGCGTACGTCGGCATGAGTTTGGCTCTTACGGAATGCAGGCTGATGCAGATTTCTACGTTGCGGCAGAACCTTTTGTTGAATGCTCTTCCTGATTCGTCGCTCGAGACGCTGGCGGCGCATTTCAAGGTTTTCGAAGCGCCCATCGGCAAGCGGATTTTCGAGCAGGACACGCGCACGGCCGTCTACTTCCCGCTCACCGCCGTGATTTCGCTGATCCGCAACCTCGAAGACGGCGAAGCGCTCGAGGTGAGCATGATCGGCGGAGAAGGCGTGGTCGGAATCAACGCCATCCTCGGCGTCGACACCAACCCGGTCGAGGGATTGACGCAGGGTGCGGGGCTGGTGGCGTCGATCGGCGGGAACGAGCTGCGGCGGCAGATGGAGCAGGACGCCGAGCTTCGGCGCATCCTGCACGCATTCGTCTACACGATGATCGCGCACATCGCGCAACTGGCCTGCTGCAACCGCCTGCACGTGGTCGAGCAACGCCTCGCGCACTGGCTGCTGCTGCTTCAGGACCGCTACGGCTCCGACGAGATGTCGCTGACCCAGGAGTTCCTCGGCCGCATGCTTTCGACGCGACGCGCCGGCATCAATGCGGCGATGAAAGCGCTGGAACTTGCGGGCACGATCGAACACGGGCGCGGCCGCGTACGCGTCACCGACCGCGCCAAACTGGAACAGGCGTCGTGCGAGTGCTACCGCGCGATGTTCGGCGAATACGAACGCGCCCTCGGATTTCCGCCGCTCGTTGCGATAGCGTCCGCACCATGAACGACGACGCGAAGAAACTCTTCGAAGGAAAGAAGGTGCTCGTCCTGGAGCGCGATGGCTGGGAGTTCGTGGAGCGGACGAAAGGAAAGTCGGCGGTGGTAATCCTCGCGGTCACTGACGACGATCGCATCGTGTTCGTCGAACAGTTCCGCCGCCCCGTGAACGCGCGCGTCATCGACTTTCCGGCCGGCCTCGTCGGCGATGAAGAAGGACATGACGATCCCGCGGATACCGCGAAAAAGGAGTTGCTCGAAGAAACCGGCTACGCCTGCAATCGCGTCGAGCGTTTGACGTCGGGCTCGACCTCGCCCGGCATCACCTCCGAAACGGTCATCTTCTACGCCGCCTCGGGACTCGAACAACGCGGATCGGGCGGCGGCGTGGGCGGTGAGGACATTACCGTTCACCGCGTCCCGCGCAACGCCGTATTCGACTGGCTGAAACGAAAAAACGGTGAGGGTGTGATGATCGATGTGAAGGTTTGGGCGGGGTTGTGGTGGTTGGGGTGAAGTTGTCATCCTGAGGCTGCCGGAGGCGTCGGAGCGCGAAGCGCGGAACGCCGGAGGACGGCGAAGGATCTCAAGTTACGCGAGATGCGCTGAAACCGGGTTTCAGCAAGTGCAGCGCATCTTGAGTTCCTTCACCGTCCTGCGCCGCTCCGCGCTTCGCGCTACGACGGCTCCGGCGGTTCAGGATGACAGGGTACGCAGGCGATCCAGGATCTTCTCGTGCACGCCTTCGAACGATCCCGACGACATCACCAGGATCACGTCATCCGCCTTCGCGTCGCGTGCGACGACGTCTGCGATCGCGTTGATGTCGTCAATCTGTTCGGCGGGGATGCCGTCGGCGTTCAGACGCTCCACGATCGCCGGCACGGACATCATGTGCTCCAGGCCGTAGCGCGTTTCGTAGCGGCCTTTGTGGAAAATCGGACCGACGATGACGCGGTCGGCCTGGTGGAACGCGTCGATGTAGCCGTCCTCGAATTCCTTGCGGCTCGATGAGATCGAGCGCGGCTCGAAGAGCGCCCAGATCCGCCGGCCGGGATAGCGCCGCTTCGCGCCGGCGAGCGTGGTGTCGATGGCGGTGGGATGGTGGGCGAAGTCGTCGATGACCGTGACGCCGCGTTCGACGCCGCGAACTTCCATGCGCCGCTTGATGCCTTGAAACGTTTCCAGTCCGCGCTGGATCTCCTCGGCGGAAACGCCGCGCATGCGGGCGATGGCGATGTCGGCGAGCGCATTGACGACGTTGTGCTGGCCGGAGAGATTCGTGCGGAAGCGGAACCATTCGCTCCCCTCCCACCACGCCGTGAACGCGTTTCCTTCGGGCGCGAACTCGACGTCGGTCGCGTAAATATCGCAGCCGGGCGACATCCCGAAGGTGAACCAGCGCGTGCGCGCGTCGGCGCGGAGCGGCGTCACGTTCGCGTCGTCGCCGTTCGCGACGATCACGTCGCCGGGCGCGACCTGCTGGATGCCCTTTCTAAAAGCCTCGATGATCGCGTCGAGGTTCGCGTAGATGTCGGCGTGATCGAACTCGATGTTGTTCAGCAGGAACGTGTTCGCGTGGTAGTGCAGAAACTTCGGGCCCTTGTCGAAAAACGAGGTGTTGTATTCGTCGCCCTCGATCACGAACTCCGGTCCGTTGCCGAGCTTGAAGTTCTGATTGAAATTGAGCGGGATGCCGCCAACCACCATGCTCGGATCGCGCCCCGCCGATTCCAGCAGCCACGCCATCAGCGAGGTGGTCGTGGTCTTCCCGTGCGTCCCGGCCACGACGATGGAGTGCTTCCCTTTGATGAAAAGCTGGTGGATGGCCTCGGGCATCGACGTGTACGGCAGGTCGAGCTCGAGCGTGCCCGCGGCCTCGGCGTTCGTCGAGGCCGCCACGTTGCCGATCACCACCAGATCGGGATGGAACGTGACGAGGTGGTCCTTCGTATACCCCTCGAGGACCGGGATGCCAAGGCGGTCGAGGTAAGTCGACATCGGCGGATAGACGTGCTCATCGGAGCCGGCCACTTCGTAGCCGCGCTCCTGCAGCATTCCGGCGACCGAAGCCATGGCAGTGCCGCCGATTCCGATCAGGTAGACCTTTTTCAGAGGTGGTAGTTCTTTGACGTGAGCCATTGCGGGTGCGGACTGAGCAAGAAGCATGCTCCGCGGCGCCGATTGTAGAATGCCGGCGCCCCTGCCGCCGGGGAATCGTCACTCGGCGCGGGATGTTCGAACCCGCGTTCACCAGTACTTTTTCAGTGTCCAACACAGGAGGATTTTGTCCATGTCGTCGAAGCGAATTCTTGTCGTCATGATTGCGGTCCTCGCCGCGTTGACCGCCAGCCTTTCCTTTGCGGCCGACCAGCCGGCGAAGGCGAAGAAGACCGCGGCTCCCAAGGCAGAGAAAGCCGCAGCCGCTAAAGAAACCGCCAAGGAAGCAGAGAAGGCGCCGCGCCTCACGATCGTCGAGCCCGTCAAGGACTACGGCACGATCGCCAAGGGTGAAAAACTCGACTGGTCGTTCCTGGTCAAGAACACCGGCGATTCCGACCTGCAGATCATCGCCGCCAAGCCTGGCTGCGGCTGCACGGTCGCCGACTTCGACAAGGTCATCAAGCCCGGCGAGACCGGCAAGGTCACGGCGCACGTCGACACGGCCGCGTTCGCGGGTCCGATCGCAAAGACCGTCACTCTCGAGACGAACGATCCCACCACGCCGACCTCGCAGCTCACGATCCACGCGGTCGTGAAGCCGTACGTCGAGGCCTTCCCGGCCGGCTTCGTGCGCTTCAACCTCCTGCAGGGCGACGCCGACACGCAGTCGGTGATGCTCTACTCGGAAGAGGATGAGCCGTTCCAGGTGACGAAGGTCGAGCTGCCCGTCGATCCGGCCACGAACGAGCCGGTCAAGTGGGTCAAAGTGACGTATGACAAAGTCGCGGAAGCCGATAAGGCGCCGAACGTCGGCCGCCCGGGCCAGGATCAGTACAAAGTGAACATCACCGTCGGCGGTCCCGACGCGAGAGTCGGCGCGCTGGCCGAGAAGGTCCACATCTTCACGAACTCCAAGCATCAGCCGGAGTACCCGGTCAGCATTGCGGGCGTGGTCCGTCCGACCCTGCGCGTGGAACCGACCATGCTCAACTTCGGCGAAGTGACGCCGAGCGACGTCGCCGCTACCCGCATGGTCATGCTGCACTCCAACAACCTGAAGACGCCGGAGTCGTTCGTCGTCTCGAAGGCGGAGTCGAGCGTCCCGGCCCTCGTCACCACGAGCGTGAAGCCGGGCGCGAACAAGGGCGAGTACGAAGTGACGCTGCAGATCGCGAAGGACGCGAAGCCGGGCGACGTCAACGGCTCGGTGACGATCTACACGAACGACAAGATCAATCCGATCATCACGGTCCCGATGAAGGCGACGATCAAAGCCGCCACGCCGGCCGCGGTGTCGTCGAAGTAAGCATCCAATCGAACTTTGAATCGAAGGCCGCCCGGAAGGGCGGCCTTTTTAGTTGACGATGGAAATGCCGACGCCGTCGCCGGCGGCCAGGACGATCGTGGTCAGCCGCGGGTCGGTGGTGATCCGCTGGTTGAACGCACGGAGGGCATCGGTCGATGGATCGTGAACGCCTTCCGCGACTTTGCCGCCCCACAGCAGGTTGTCGCAGACGATCATCGCGCCCTTGCTCAGCTTCGGCAGGAGTTGATCGAGATACTGCTCGTACTCGGTCTTGACGCAATCGATGAATACGAAGTCGAACGGCCCCGCCAGCGACGGCAAAACTTCCAGCGCCTTCCCCTGATGGAATCGCACCTCACACGCCAGCCTGGCCTCGGCCACAAACTTCTGAGCCGTGGCGAGGATGTCGCGATCGAGCTCGATCGTCTCCAGCACGGAGTCCGCGGCGCACTCGCGCCCTAGAACGACGACCGAGTAGCCGATGTTCGTGCCGACCTCGATGAGGTGCTTCGGCTGCTTCGCCCTCACCAATATCCGCATCAACTGCCCGACCTCGGCATCCGCAATCGGATGCCCATGCTCTGCCGCAAACTCCTCCATCCGCGCCAGCAAGTCGTCGCGCGGGGAAAGAAGAGTGTCGAGATAGTCAGCCTGTTCGCGTTTGATGACCTGATCGATGCGCGATTTCATGCGCGGAGCTTAGCGCAAGACCTTCAACGCGATTTCATCGTCTTGCTTGGTCTTCATCTGCGTAAATCTGCGCAATCTGCGGATTCGTCCTCCGCGCGAAGCCTGATTCATCCGCAGCTTACGCAGATTTCCGCAGATGAAGACAACGCGGAGCCGAGGTTTACCGCGCCTCCACCGCCTCGCGCAGCTTCTCGGCCTGGAAGTGGCCGATGAGCGGATCGAGGAGGACGTCGAGATTGCCGTTCATGACGTCGGGGAGATTGTGGACGGTGAGGCCGATGCGATGGTCGGTGACGCGGTCCTGCGGGAAATTGTACGTACGGATTTTTTCGGAGCGGTCGCCGCTGCCGATCAGGCCCTTGCGCGTGGCGGAGAGCTCGTCCTCGCGCTTCTGGCGCTCGATGTCGTAGAGGCGCGCCTTGAGCACCTTGAGCGCCTTCGCGCGGTTTTTGATCTGCGACTTTTCGTCCTGACAGGAGACGACGACGCCGGTCGGAAGATGGGTCATGCGCACCGCAGAGTAGGTCGTATTGACCGACTGGCCGCCCGGCCCCGAGGAGCAGAACGTATCGATGCGCAGGTCCTTCTCGTTGACCTGAATGTCGATGTCTTCCGCTTCCGGCAGCACGGCAACGGTGATCGCCGACGTGTGAATGCGGCCCTGCGTCTCCGTCTGCGGAACGCGTTGCACGCGATGCACGCCGGACTCGAACTTCAGTTTCGAGTAGACCTTGTTGCCTTCGATCTGCAGCGTCGCGTCCTTGATTCCGTTGACCGAGGAGTAGTTCGCGTCGGTCATGTCCACCTTCCAGCGGCGCATCTCGGCGTAGCGGATATACATGCGCATGATCTCGGCGGCGAAGAGCGACGCTTCGTCGCCGCCGGTGCCGGCGCGGATTTCGACGAAGACGTTCTTGTCATCGTTCGGATCTTTCGGCTGCAGCAGGAGCTGGATCTCTTTTTCGAGCTCGGGCGCTTTCGGCTCCAGCTCGGCGATCTCCATCTCCGCAAGCTCGCGCATGTCGTCGTCGGAGTTGAGCATCTCGCGCGCGTCGGCCAGACGTTTGCGGATGTCTTTCAGCTCGCGGTATTTGAAAACGACGTCGTCGATTTCCGAGACGGCCTTCATCGTGTCGCGGAAGACCTTGACGTCGGTAGCCACGCCGGGGTCGGCCATCTTCTGCTGCAACTCTTCGTAGCGTTTTTCGATCTCGTCGAGTTTTTCGTACATGGTGCAGTCCTGCCAAAAACAAAAATGGGAAGACGCGTCATGCGCCTTCCCACGGTCGATTACGGAAGCGTAGCTAAGCGACGGCTGCCTGGGTCTCGTCCACGATGTCGTACATCAGCGCCTCTTTCAGCGCGGTGATGGCGACGGCAAGCTGGAGATCGTCGGGTTCTTTGGTCGTGATCTTCTGAAGCAGCATGCCCGGGCGCGTCAGCAGGCGGCAGACGGGATTGCCGAGGTGGCGCGCGGAGAAGCGGATGACCTCGTAGGCCAGGCCGGCGATCAGCGGAATCAGCACCACGCGCGCTGCAAACTTCACCAGGAACGGCACCGTCGACGGCACGAGCGAGAAGACCAGGATCGAGATGGCCATGACGAACATCAGGAAGCTGGTGCCGCAGCGCGGATGGAGCGTCGATTTGGTGCGCGCGTTCTCGACCGTCAGCTCCTCGTTCGCTTCGAACGTGTAGACCGTCTTGTGCTCGGCGCCGTGATACTGGAAGACACGCTTGATGTCGTCCATGAACGAGATCGAGAGGATGTAGATGAAGAAGAAAGCCGCGCGCAACACGCCGTCGATGGCGTTGTAGGCGAGGTTGCCCATGTGCGGCGCGAAGAAATGCCGGATCAGGTTCGTGATCCCGAGCGGCGCCAGAATGAAGACGCCGAGGCCGACCACCATCGCCACCAGCATCGTGCTGGCCATGGCCCAGTTCGACATCTCCTGTTCGCCCGCCTCGTTCTCCGTGGCCACGCTCGCCGAGTAGTTCAGCGCGCGCATGCCGAGGATCAGCGACTGGATCAGGACGACCGAGCCGCGCAGGACCGGGAACTTGAGAAACGGATACTTGGCCGTGATCGAGACGAGCTTGTCTTTCTTGATCGCGACTTCGCCGTTCGGCTGGCGCACGGCCACCGAGTAGCCGGTGAGCGAGCGCATCATCACGCCCTCGAGCACCGCCTGCCCGCCGATGAGCATGTCTACGTTGCGGTCAGCGGCCGCGGCCGGCATCGCCGACGTCAGGCCGTTCGTCACGGCACTGAAGGTGCCGGTGATCAGCTTCGCCGCGCCAACCCAGGCGTTCCGGGACATTATTTAGCCGCGGCTTCTTTCGGGCCGGCCTTTTTGGCGTAGCGCTGCTGGAAGCGGTCGATGCGGCCGGCCGTGTCGAGCAGTTTCTGTTTGCCCGTGAAGTACGGATGGCACTTCGAGCAAATCTCGACGCGCAGCTCTTTTTTGGTCGAGCCGGTGGTCCACGTTTCGCCGCAGGCGCAGTGCGCCTGGACCTGCTGATATTTCGGGTGAATCTCTGGTTTCATTGGCTTTACCTCGGTCAGGACTCTTTCAGGGTCGCACTGGAAACGGCGAGTATATCGAAAAAATTCTGACGGCTTTTGAACCACGGAGACACAGAGGTCACGGAGGTTTTCTTTGATGGTTCTCGCGCGTACGTTCCATCGAGAGTCCTTCTCCCCCGAGGGTTTTTTGCGGGGGAGAAGGTGCCGAAGGCGGATGAGGGGGCGGCGCTTGGCAGATCGAGCCTCGTAAAACGCCCCTCACCCGCACTTCGTGTCTCCCTCTCCCCGCAAGAAGACGCGGGGAGAGGGACTCTCGATGGGAAAAATGCTTTGGTTGCGGCTACGCCGCGCTGTGCTCTGTGGTGAAACCCTACTTCGCGCCGAACGCGGCGGCCACCCAGTACATGAGTCCGCCCATGAAGGCGGCCATGGGGATGGTCAGGATCCAAGCCCAGACAATGCGGCCGGCCACGCCCCAGCGGACGGCGGAGAGACGCCGGGTCGCGCCGACGCCGACGATCGCGCCGGTGATGGTGTGCGTCGTCGAGACCGGGATGCCGAACGAGCTGGCCAGAAACAGCGTGATCGCGCCGGCCGTCTCCGCCGCAAAGCCGCCCACCGGCTGCAGCTTGGTGATCTTCGAGCCCATCGTGTGGATGATTCGCCAGCCGCCGGAGAGCGTGCCGAGGCCGATGGCAGTGTGGGCGATGAGGATGACCCAGATCGGAATCGTGAAGGTCTTGATGTAGCCGGCAGTAAAAAGCACGCCGGCGATGATGCCCATCGTCTTCTGCGCGTCATTCGTTCCGTGGCCAAGCGAGTAGAACGCGGCCGACACGAGCTGCGCTTTGCGAAAGAAGCGGTCCACGCGCGCGGGCGACGCGCGGCGGAAAAGCCAGTACGTCATCCAGGTGATGAGCAGACCCAGCACCAGTCCGATCATCGGCGCGAGGATGATGAAGATCAGCGTCTTCGACCAGCCGCTCGGTTCGATCACGCTGAACGACATCGAGCGGGCCACCGCCGCGCCGGCGTAGCCGCCGATGAGCGCGTGCGAGGAGCTGGTCGGCAGGCCGAAGTACCAGGTGATGAGGTCCCAGATGATGGCGCCCATCAACCCGCCGAAGATCACGCCGAACGTAACGGCGTGGATGTCGATCATCCCTTTGCCGATGGTCTTCGCGACCGCCGTTCCGAATCCGAACGCAGCCACGAAGTTGAAGAACGCGGCCCAGATCACGGCCTGCCCCGGGGAGAGCACGCGCGTGGAGACGATCGTGGCGATCGAGTTGGCGGCGTCGTGGAAGCCGTTGATGTAGTCGAACACCAACGCGACGCCGATCAGGCCGGCCACGATGAAAAAGAGGTGACTCGGCATCAGCTATGTTTCACGACGACGTTTTCGAGGAGATTGGCCACGTCCTCACAGCGGTCGGTGGCGTCCTCGAGGAGGTCGAGGATCTCTTTCCACTTCATCACCGTGATCGGATCGCGCTCCTCGTCGAACAGTTGCCCCACGGCCTTTTGATGCACGCGGTCGGCTTCATTCTCGAGGCGGTTGATCTCGACGGCGCATTCGAGGACGCCGCTGTGTTTCTCCAGCGCCACGACGGCGTCGCGGACGACGTTGGCCGAGGCCGAGATGATTTTTGCCAGCTCGCGGGCGCCGAAGCGGACGCGGTCGATGCGGTACAGCGGCACCAGCGCGGCGGCGTTGTCGATCGCATCCATCACGTCATCAAGCGTGCGCGCCAGCGAGTGGATGTCTTCGCGGTCGATCGGCGTCACGAACGTTTTGTTCAGCCGCTGAATGACCTCGTGCGTGAGGAAGTCGCACTTGTGCTCGACCTCCTTGATCTCGTGCGCTTTGTCGGCGATAGGAGGATCGGTGGCGAACATCTCTTCGAGCAGCCGCGCGCCGACCTTGAGCTGGTCAGCCATGGCGATGAAGTCGGCGTAAAACGTCTCTTCACGGGGCAAAAGGCGAAAGCGCACGGGCGGGACCTCCTCGAAAGCGCGCGGATTGTATCGCCTGGGAGCGCGGGCGTCTCGCCCGCCTTTCAGCACGATGATTTTCTGGTCAACTGCGGGCGAGACGCCCGCGGTCCCAGGACTATGGCAGCGGCAGCCGTATCGTAAACGTCGCGCCCTGCCCTTCTTCGCTGACCACGGCGATCGAACCGTTGTGGGCCTCAACGATCGCTTTGGCGATGTAGAGGCCGAGGCCGAGGCCGCCGTAGTAGCGGCTGGAAACGTTGCGGGCGCGGTGAAAGCGCTCGAAGAGTTTCGGGATCTCGTCGGTCGGAATGCCGATGCCGTGATCGATGACCGCGGTCAGCATGTGATTGCCGTCGATCTCCGTCACGATGTCGATGTCCGTTCCGTCGGCCGAATATTTGATCGCGTTCGAGATGAGGTTGTCGACGACCTGGCGCATGCGGTCGGGATCGACGTGCAGAACCGTCTCCGGCACGTCGGCGGAGAAGCGGATCGTCCGGCCGGGGTTCTGCACGCGGAACGCGTTCGCACGGCGGTCGATGAATTCGCGCCACGTGATCGGCTGGCGATCGATCTGCAGCCGGTTGGTTTCGATGCGGGAGACGTCGAGCAGCTCGGAGATCAGACCCATCATCCGATCGACTTCGCCGAGCACTGCGGTCAGATACGTCCCGCGTTCCTCGGGAGGCAGATCATTGATCGTCTGCGCCAAAAGTTGCGTGTATCCCTTGATCGTCGTCAGCGGCGTGCGCAACTCGTGCGAGGCGACGGAGAGGAACTCGTCCTTCTTGCGGTCGAGCTCCTGCAGCGCGGTGATGTCGCGGATGACGAGAACCGCGCCGACGATGCCGTTGCTCTCGATCGGAGCGACGGCGATGGAGAGATCGAGATCCTTGCCGGTGATGAAATGCCGTCCGATGGCGAGATAGTCGGGCACCGTCATCCCGCGAAGCGCGCGCGCATGCGGCAGATCCTCGGCCGGAATCGGGCGGCCGTCCGGATACCTAAGCTTCAGCGCTGCGAACGATCCATGCTCGACGGCCTCGGTGCGCGATCCGAATCCGAACAGCGTGATGGCCGCTTCGTTGACTGAGACGACCTGCCCGCTCGCGTCGTAAACCCAGAGGCCGTCCGTCATCGAGCTGAGGATCGAATCGAGGCGCGCCGAACGCTCGGCCATCGCCTGCGCCAAATCTTCGATCTCGCGGCGCGCGTTGACCTGGTCCGTCACGTCCTGGATCAGAACGGTCAGGCTCTGCGTGATGCCGGAGAATCGCCCGCGGACGGCGGAGACAATGCGGTTGATGTACGTCGGCGTCGGCTTCGTCTCCGCTTTGAACGCTTCGTCGAAGCGCATCTCGCCCGATTCGGCGACCTGCTTCAGCGGTTTCTCCAGCGACGGAATCACCTCGTCGACGCGCAATCCGATCAGCCGCGTTTCGGCGCTGATCCGTCCGAGGCGCTCGACGTAATCGACGAAGCGCGCGTTGGCGAGCTCGAACCGCAATTCGTCCGCGGAGAAAACGGCGACGCCGATCGGCGCGGTTTCGATGACTGCCTCGAAACGCACGCGCGCATCGACCTCGCGCCTGGCCAGCTCCTCCGCGGCGCGATGACCTTCCTGCGAAATGCGCGTGAGGCGATGAATGTGGCTGGCCGCGCCGATCCGCTCCGCGACCGCCTGCGCGAACTCCAGATCCTCGGCATCAAAACTCCGCCGCGTGTCCGACCGCGCGATCACCAGCGCGCCGATGCGGTCGCCGTACGATTCGATCGGCGTAGCGATCAGCGTCTGCTCGTTCATCGCCGAGACCAGCTCGCGCTCGTTCGCATCTCGAGCTAAGTCGGCCGCCGCTTTGCCGCCGAGTTCGGAGTAAAGCAGCGGACGTCCGATCTGGAAGACCGTCCCCGGAACGCCTTCGCCGGCGTGATACGGATTGTGCGAGAGGTACTCGCGGAAACGCTGCACTTCTTTCGCCACGGGCGCCACCGAGGCCATGCCGACCATGTGCAGCTCGCTCGACGGCGAGTGGTAGAGATAAATCATGGCCGTGCCGCCGACGGCGTCCGCAACGCGGCGCGCGGGATCGTCGAGCTCCTCGGATGACGGCTGCACAGTGATGGTGTCGACGCCGAGGTTGGCGAGACATTCGGCGCGGCGCCGGCGCCACGCTTCGCGTTCCGCGGTCTGGCGTTCGTCGGTGACGTCGCGCGAAAGCACGACCGATCCGATGATGTGATTGCGATCGTCGCGAATCGGAGCCGCTTTCAGATTGACGATGCGATCGTCGCCGCTGCGCGCGTCGTGAACGAGATAGTCGGACTTGACGACGTCGCCGCGCAGTGCGCGGACCGACGGCAGATCGTTCGCTTCGAGCGGACTGCCATCGATGTAGCGGTGCCGGTTCTTCCGCAGCCGCGAATCGGGATCCGAAGTGAAGAGCGACACCGGCTCGCGCTGGGCCGCCGCGTTCATCCGCTCCAAATTCCCCTTCGAATCGTAAATCGCAGCCGACTCCGGAATCTGATCGAGGATCGCGGTGACCTTCGCCATCTCGCGCACCGCACGTTCGTGGAGCAGCGTGTTGTTGAGCGCGAGCGTGGCGTAGCGGCCGATCTCCGCGAAGAGCGAAATTTCCTCATCCGTCCATTCGCGCGGCCCGGAACATTGATGAAGTCCGAACGCCCATGGCTCGTCGTCGCGCGGACGGAGCACCTGGATCATTTCGGAACGGACCTGGAATCGCGCGGCATGATCGGCGTCGAGATCGGGATCGCCTTCGCGGACAATGACCGGTCCCTCGGCCTGCAGAAGGCGCCGAATCAGATTCCCCGAGTTTTTTAATGACAACGACGAGACCGCAGCATCCGGCTCGATCGCCCACTCCGGCGCGCTCACCGCAAAACGGACGTTCGCAACCTCGGCCTTCTCATTCACCGGATGCAGCATCCAGGCGCGATCGGCGCCGAACTCCTGCCGCGTGATCGTGACGATGCGCCGCAATACTTCCTTGAGTTCGAGCGTGGCGGTGAACGACTCCAGGATGCTCGAAAGAAACCGGTACCGCTCCTCGGAATCGAAATGTTTCGGCCGCGAGCGCCGGTCGAGATAGCGCATCATCAATCGCCGCACCGCGCCGTCGTCGCCATTCGATGCCGGCAAATCGAGCAGCGGCGCCGCCGGCTGTTTTCGCTCGGCCTCTTCACGAACCCGCTGCCACATCTCGCTGCCATCGATGGCGATGAGGCTGAAGGTTTGCCGGGCGAGAAGATCGAGCGCCTCCTGCTCCGACGCCGTCACCACCGGCGTGAAGCTGAGCGAAGCCGCCACTTCGGCCGGAGCTTTTGCGGCCGCATCAGGCGCCACGATCAAGACCTGGTTCGACATGGAAATAGGAGATTGATGAGTTGGCGCGTGATGCTAACACCAGCCGCTAGAATGCTTCCATGCCCAAGCGTTCTTTTGACGAGCTCGTGCAGCTCATGCAAACCCTCCGCGGGCCGAACGGCTGTCCGTGGGACCGCAAACAGACGCTGCCGAGCCTGAAGCCGTTCGTGATCGAGGAGTCATACGAGGTCGTCGACGCCATCGACCGCGATGACCGCGCCTCGCTGGCCGAGGAGCTGGGCGACTTTCTGCTGCAAGCGGTTTTCATCGCCGAGCTGACGCGCGAAGAAGGCTCGTTCGACATCTACGACGCCATCACCGCGATTCACGACAAACTCGTGCGCCGCCACCCGCACGTCTTCGGCGGCGTCGAGGCGAAGGACGCCGATCAGGTCCTCGTCAATTGGGAAAAGCAGAAGAACGAAGAGCGAAAAGCGGAGAACAAGAGCGTGCTCGCCGGCGTCCCGCAGTCGCTGCCCGCGGTGCTGCGCGCATCGCGCCTGACGGAGAAAGCGGCGCGCGTCGGCTTCGACTGGCGGCGTACCGAGGATGTGTTTAGCAAAGTGAATGAAGAGATCGGCGAGCTGCACGAGGCGATTGCGTCCGGCGATGCGTCGCACGTCGAAGAAGAAGTCGGCGACCTCCTTTTCACGATCGCCAACATCGCCCGCAAGCTGAACGTGAATGCCGAGGAGGCACTGCAGTCGACGAACCGCAAGTTCGCGCGGAGATTCGAATCGATGGAATCGCGCGTCCGCGAATCCGGCCGCAACGTCGATCAGTTGACCCTGGAAGAAATGGACGCGTTATGGGACGAAGCGAAAGCCGCCGAACGCGGCTGATCATCGTCTCAGCGTTCGTCGCCTGGCTGGCCCACGACCTCCTCGTGCCGCCCCGCTACGCCTTCGACGCCCGCGCGACGGTGTCGGCCATTGACGTCTACCGCGCGGTCGTCTCGCCGCACCTCCACGGCGTCATCCAGTGTCGCTTCCAACCGACCTGCTCATGGTACGGACATGAGTCCATCCGCAAACACGGGTTCCTCGTCGGAGGCGCGAAGACGGTGTGGAGGATTCTTAGGTGTGGTCCGTGGACGAAGTTGGGGACGGTGGATTTGCCTTGATCCGCAGATGACGCAGATAAAACACAGATAGCTTCGGTTTCTATCTGTGTTTCATCTGCGAAAATCTGCGGATCACTCCGGCGGCTCCTCCGCACTCGGACACACATCATTCAACCCACACTCCGCGCATTTCGGCTTCCGGGCGATGCAGATCGTCCTGCCGTGGGCGATGAGGCGGTGGGAGAAGTTGGTCCACTCTTTTTTCGGGATCAGCGGCATCAGGTCCTGCTCGATTTTTTCGGCGTCGGTGTTGGAGGTCAGGCCGAGGCGGCCGGAGACGCGGGTGACGTGGGTGTCGACGACGATGCCGACGGAGATGTTGAGCGCGTTTGAAAGGACCACGTTCGCGGTCTTGCGGCCGACGCCGGGAAGCGCGGTGAGCTCGTCCATCGTGCGGGGGACCTCGCCGTTGTGGCGTTCGACGAGGACCTTCGAGGCGGCGATGACGGCTTTCGCCTTGTTGCGGAAAAAGCCGGTCTGCTTGACGTCACGCTCCATCTCCACCTGACTGGCATTCGCGAAGGCCTGCGGATTCGGGTACTTGCGGAAGAGCGACTTGGTGACGATGTTGACGCGCGCGTCGGTCGACTGCGCGGAGAGCATCGTGGCGATCAGCAGCTCGAAGGCGTTCGTGAAATCGAGCGAGCACTTCGCCTTCGGGTACATCTGTTTGAGGCGCACGACGATGTCGTTCGCGCGCTCCTGTTTCTTCGTGGCCATCGGAATGGGATCAGATCACCGAAGGCGCGTCACTGTCACCTTGTGAGGGCGTCGCAGTGCGACGCGGATGTGTCGCAGTGCGGCGCAGGCGTGTCGCAGTGCGACACGGCCTTGTCGCAGCGTGACGCGGGGCGTGTCGCAGTGCGACGCGGGCGTGTCGCAGCGTGACACGGGGTGTGTCGCGGTGCGACGCGGGCGTGTCGCAGCGTGACACGGGGGATGTCGCAGTGCGACACGGGCGTGTCGCAGCGTGACACGGGGATGTCGCAGTGCGACGCGGGCGTGTCGCAGCGCGACGCGGGGGCGATCACAGCGGTGCAGGTGAGGCGCGAGGGCGGCGCACAGACAAGAGTGGCGTGTACGTTCCAGGGAACCATGATCACACGGAGACGCGGAGTACGCGGAGTGAGAGACATTCATCTCCGCGATCCCCGCGTCTCCGCGTGAAATCGGTTCCCCGTGAATCCCAACGCTGCACGAAATCTTCGCGTCGCGCGCAGATCTCTGTGGTGCAAAGGTTTTAGAATCGCCGCCATGACCACCACCATCGAGGAAACACGCGTCATCCGCTCCCCTCGCGGCACCTCCATCTCCTGCCTCGGATGGCAGCAGGAGGCGGCGCTGCGGATGCTGATGAACAACCTCGATCCCGAGGTGGCCGAGCGGCCGGAGCAGCTCATCGTCTATGGCGGCATCGGCAAGGCGGCGCGGAACTGGGACTGCTTCGATGCGATCGTGGCGACGCTCAAGCGTTTGAAGAACGACGAGACGCTGCTGGTGCAATCCGGCAAGCCGGTGGGCGTTTTCCGCACGCATGAAAACGCGCCGCGCGTGCTCATCGCGAACTCCAACATCGTCCCGCACTGGGCCACCTGGGATGAGTTCCGACGTCTCGACGCCCTAGGCCTGACGATGTACGGGCAGATGACGGCCGGCTCGTGGATTTACATCGGCACGCAGGGCATCCTGCAGGGGACGTTCGAGTGCTTCGCGTCGGTGGCGAAAACGCGCTTCGACAATTCGCTCCGAGGAAAGCTGGTGGTGACGGCGGGGCTGGGCGGGATGGGCGGCGCGCAGCCGCTCGCGGCCACGATGAACGAGGCCACGGCGCTGGTCGCGGAAGTCGATCCGTCGCGCATTCAGCGCCGGCTCGACAAACGCTACCTCGACGAATCGGCGCCGTCGCTCGACGTCGCGATCAAACGCGCGCTCGAAGCGCGCGACCGAGGGGAGGCGGTCTCGATCGGCGTGGTCGCGAATGCGGTAGAACTGCTTGAAGCGCTGATCGAACGAAACATCGTCCCCGACATTCTCACCGACCAGACCTCGGCGCACGACGAGCTGAATGGCTACGTCCCGGCCGGGATGTCGTACGACGCGGCGCTGGCGATGCGTGACAGCAGTCCCGACGCGTACATCGAGCTGTCGTACGACACGATGGCGCGCCATATGCGCGCGATGCTGGAGCTGCAGCGCCGCGGCGCGATCACGTTCGACTACGGCAACAACCTGCGCGGCCAGGCGCTGAAGGCCGGCGTCGCGGACGCGTTCGACGTCGGCGGCTTCGTGCCGCTGTTCATCCGTCCGCTCTTCTGCGAGGGACGCGGTCCGTTCCGCTGGGCGGCGCTGTCGGGCGATCCGAATGACCTGTTCGTGACGGATGAAGCGATCCTCGATCTCTTCCCGCACGACGCGGCGCTGCATCGCTGGATCCGCATGGCCCAGAAGCGCGTCGAGTTCCAGGGACTGCCGGCCCGCATCTGCTGGCTCGGCTACGGCGAGCGCGATAAGGCCGGGCTGCTCTTCAACGATCTCGTGCGAACGGGAAAAGTGTCCGCGCCGATCGTCATCGGACGCGATCACCTCGATGCGGGCAGCGTCGCCTCTCCGAATCGCGAGACCGAGGGGATGAAGGACGGCTCGGACGCCATCGCCGACTGGCCGATCCTCAACGCATTATTGAACACCGCCGCCGGCGCGACGTGGGTGTCGTATCACCACGGCGGCGGCGTCGGAATCGGCTACTCGCTGCACAGCGGGATGGTGGTCGTCGCGGATGGAACCGACTCCGCAGATGAACGACTTCAGCGCGTGCTGACAACCGATCCGGGGACGGGAGTCATGCGTCATGCGGATGCGGGGTATGAGATCGCGGTTTCCGCGGCGAAGTCACGCGGCGTTGACTTGCCGATGATTTGAACCACAAAGACACAAAGGGCACAAAGAGACTCCTTCGTGATCTTTGTGCCTTTGTGGTGAAAAAGCTTTACCGTTTACCCGTCACCAACTCATCCGCACCGCTCATCTTGATCTTGATCAGTTTGTCGACCGGGACGGCTTTGTAGCCGCTTGCTTCCATCTTGCGGATGAACTCGGGGGTCACGCCGAAGATGCGCATCTCGATGAGCTGATGCGGCGTCAAATTCGTGTAGCCCATCGCGCGGAGCTCTTCGATCGTCTTCGGCGTCACGCCGTGGATGCCGAATTCGCTCAGCTCCTTTGGTGTCAGTGTGAAGCCGAGGCGCTTGTAGGTGTCGATTTTTTCGCGGGTGATGTTGCCGATGCGGAGGTTTTCGGTCTCCTGCGGCGTGAGATTCGTCAGGCCTGCGGCGCGGAGCTCGCGGACGTAGGCCGGCGTCACGCCGAGGATGGCAAGGTTGGCCAGTTTGCGGGCGGAGATGTCGGTGTAGCCGAGCGCGCGCATCCCCTGAACGTAGGCCGCGTCGACGTTGCCGACGCGGAGATTGACCAGCTCGCGCAGCGTCAGATTCGTGAAGCCGAGGCGGTTGAACTCCTTGATGGCGGGAGCGTTGATCTTGAAAATCGCCACCTCTTCGATCTCCTTCTGCGTCGGCTGGTAGCCGAGCGCGCGAAGATCGCGGACGGTCTGCGGCGTGAAGTCGGTCGTGGCGAAGACCAGCAGATCGTCATCCTTGAAGTCGGTGTAGCCGAGCGTGGCCATCTCGCGCACGAACGGCTCGCTGGGCGCGAACTTGAAATTGCCCGCGCCGTTGCCGTTCGCGAAGCGGCCTTCGAAACTGAACGTGCCGGCGGGCCGCGTCATCGTGAACTGCACGTTCGCGGAGGTCGATTTGACGTCGGCGATCGACAGGCCGTTCAGCGACGCCAGCGACAGCTCGAAGCCCATCGTGTTGTTCCAGCCGTTGTGGCCCATGCCGCGATGGGTCTCGTGGTTGCCGCGGAAAATCGTCATCTGCAGCGAGGTGCCGTCGTCGTTCAGTTCGGCGGTCCAGACGCCGTTGCGCGAGTCGGTGGCAGCGTAAACGGCGAAGCAGATGGAGACGGCCAGGAGGATCAGAAGCGCTGTTTTCATGGGGAGTTCTCCTTCGTGAATGCATCATGTACGAAACAAGTCGTAGATGTCAACGAAGAACTTCGTAGATTGTTTCACGAATTCGATGCCGGGCGCGACATTCGCAATACGGTCACAGCAAACAGGGTTATCGTGGCTCCGCACTTGGAGGTGCCGTCATCAGCGAAACAGTGAAGCAGCAGAAAAAAGACTGGGTGAACATCGCGTTCCTCTCTCTCACGCCCATCATCGGAATCGTCGGAACGGCCGCATGGACGTGGACGCATGGCTTCCACCTCTGGATGCCGATCCTGATGATGGTGATGTACGCGCTGGTCGGCTTCTCGATCTGCGCCGGCTACCACCGCTTCTTCTCGCACAAGACCTACGAAGCTTCGCCCGTGCTGCAGGTGCTGTTCGCAATCTTCGGGGCGATGGCGGCGGAGAACTCGATCCTCTGGTGGTCCTCGAGCCACCGCGTGCATCACAAGTACATCGACAAAGAGTGGGATCCGTACAACATCAAGCGCGGATTCTGGTGGGCGCACATCTTCTGGATTTTTACGAAGAACGCTGAGTTCGACGACACGTTCGCCAACTCGCCCGACCTGCTGAAGAACAAGGTCGTGATGTGGCAGAACAAGTGGCACAAGGTCATCCTGATCGGGGCCGGCTTCGGCATTCCGACGCTGATCGGCGCCGCGTTCGGCGATCCGATCGCGGGACTGCTTTGGGGCGGCTTCCTGCGCATCGTGGTCATCCACCACACCACGTTCTTCGTGAACTCGCTGGCGCACACGCTCGGCAAGCCGCTTTTCAACGCCGAGGTTTCCGCGCGCGATAACTGGTTCGTGGCCATGCTGACCCTTGGCGAGGGCTACCACAGCTTCCACCACCGCTTCCCGACCGACTTCCGCAACGGCATCCGCTGGTATCAGTGGGATCCGTCGAAGTGGCTGATCACGTCGTTCAAGGCGATGGGGCTGGCCACCGACCTTCGCACCGCGCCGCTGCCGCAGATCGAACAGGCGCGCATGCAGGCGGCGATGAAGCTGGTCAAGTCGCAGATCGAAGCGACGGAGGGGACGATCGGCGAGGAGATCCGCCGCCGCGCGCATGTGGCCATGGAGCACCTCGAGACGGCGCTGAAACTTTGGCGCCAGCACATCGAGGAGAAAGCCGAGGGGATGTCGAAATCGTGGCGGGAAACGCGCCGCCGTTCGCGCCAGCATGTGCAGCAGTCGCGGCGTCAGTGGAAGTGGGTGGTGAGGACGTTGCGGCGGGTGCCGCAGGCTGCGTAGCTCACTTCTCCGCGACATCGACTCCGAGCTTCTTCATGGCCCGCTCGGCTTCACGGCCGTGACGCGGAAACACGCAGCGCTGCATCCAGACGCGCCGGTAGATCGCGACAGCATGGTCGCGATCGCCGGCGCTGATTTTTTTCGGCGCGTCGTCGAGATCGGCGTTCAGCGATTCTTCGCGAGCGCGCATCGCGTCGTGCATCATCTTCTCGACGTCGCTGGCGCGCAGCACTCCCTTGCTTCCCGCCACTCTCCCAACGACGACGCCCCACGCATCGACGAGCACCGCGGCCGGCAGCGGACCGTCGATGGCGAGCCTGGCCAGCATCGCGGCGTCGTCCGACGTCACCACCTCCAGTGCCACGCACTGCGCGGCGTATGACACCAGCGCGCGCGAGGTGAGCAGATCGGAGTGGCGGAAGTCGTCGCCGGACGCCGGAACCCAGTAGAGAACGAGCGGCGACGCCGGCAAGGCCTCGCCGGCGTGATGAATCTTCCACGGCACGAAGGCGACGTCGGACGGAGCTGCTGCTGAAAGGAGCAGTGACACCACGGCCAACGGCAGCGCGCGCATCAATCGCATCAGTCTGGGTCCGGAGGCGGCGATTATAGGCTCTCTCCGCACCGCGCATGAACGTCTCTTGAAGGTAGAATCGCGAACAGGTCCCCTCTCAATGACGGTGATGCGCGAGCAACTCGGGCAGTACCAGATTCTCGCGCCGCTCGGCGCGGGCGGAATGGGCGAGGTCTACGTGGCCCGCGACCCCTCCCTCGGCCGCAAAGTGGCAATCAAGTTACTGCCCGTCCGCCTCTCCGGCGACAAGGAGACGCTGGCCCGCTTCACGCGCGAAGCCCGGTCGGCCTCGGCGCTCAATCACCCGAACATCGTGACCATCCACGAGGTCGGGATGGACCAGGGCTCCGGCTCGCCCTACATCGTGATGGAGTACATCGACGGCCGCGATTTGCGCAGCTTGTTGAGCAACGGCCCGCTGCCGAACCGCAAGACGCTCGACATCGCCGCGCAGATCGCCGACGGCCTGGCCGCCGCACACGAGCAGGGCATCGTCCATCGCGATCTCAAACCCGAGAACGTGATGGTGACGAAGGACGGCTACGTGAAGGTGCTCGACTTTGGCCTGGCCAAGATCATCCGCCCGGCGAGCGAGGAAGACGACACCGCGCAGCTCGACATGCCCGGCACGAACCCCGGCACGATCCTCGGCACGGTGGGCTATATGTCCCCGGAGCAGGCCACCGGCAAGCCGCTCGATTTCCGCTCCGACCAGTTCGCGTTCGGCGCGATTCTCTACGAGCTCTCGACCGGCAAGCCCGCCTTCGAAGCCGACAACGCCATCGATACGCTCTCCGCGATCCTCCACGAAGAGCCGCCGCCGATCACGAAGTTCAACGGCCAGGCCCCGCAGCCGTTCTGCTGGATCGTCGACCGCCTGCTGTCGAAGGACGTGAACCAACGCTATTCGTCGACGCGCGATCTGGCCCGCGATCTCCGCAACATCCGCGACCGCTTCGCGACGATGACGACGTCCACTGACGACATCCCGCGACCACCGCGGGTGTCGCGCCAGACGATCACGATCGCCGCGAGCGTGCTGGGCGCCCTCCTGCTCGCCGGCGGCGCCGCGCTCGTGGCGCGCCACGGCGCGACGGCCAGTCCAGCAGCGCAAAGCGCTCCGGCGAAGAAGTATCTCGCCGTGATGCCGTTCGCGGACCTCACCGGCGACCCGAACGGCCAACTCGTCGTCGAGGGCCTCGCAGAGACCTTGTCCGCGCGACTCGCACACTTCACTTCGGTGCAGGTCATGCGACCAACAAAAGCAGACGATGTTGCAGGCACGGACCCGCAAAAGATCGGCCGTAACCTCGGCGCGAACATCGTTCTGAAAGGATCGATGCAGCGCGCCGGCGACCGCCTCCGCGTGGCGTACGAGGTCGTCGATCTGAGGCAGGGAACTACTCGCGCCGGCGATCTCATCGAAGGATCGGTATCCGACCTCTTCACGATCCAGGACAAGCTCGCCGACAACATCGCTGCATCGCTGCAGCTCGGCGCCCCGGCTTTCCATCCGTCCGTCGCCGACAGCAGCGTCTCCCAAACGCGCTATCTCGAAGCTCTCGGTCACCTTCGCCGCTACGATCAAGAAGCGTCCGTCGACAGCGCGATCCACATCCTCGAGGAGCTAGCGGCGCAGAGTTCTTCGGCCTCGGTCCAGGCGGCGCTGGGCCGCGCATATCTTGCGAAGTTCGAATTAACCCACGACGACGCGAAGTGGGAACCACTAGCAGCGGCCGCCTGCGAGCGTGCCATTGCAAGCGATCCGCAGAATCCCGACACGCGCGTAACGCTCGGCGAATTGCGACGACTCACGGGCCACCTCGATGACGCTATACGCGAATATAAGTCCGCCCTCGCACAACAGCCGAACAACGCGGACGCGATTCTCGGCCTTGCGGAAACCTATAAAGCCGCCGGCAAACTGCAGGAGGCTGAAACTTCTTACAAACGGTCCATCGAACTACAACCGAACTACTGGGCCGGCTACAACCGCCTTGGCGCTTTTTATTTCGCGCACGTTCGCTATGCGGAAGCTGCCGAGATGTTCACGAGAGTCGTCCAGCTTCAACCCGACAATCAGCGCGGCTATAACAACCTCGGCAGCATGTATTTTCAGATGGGCCGTTACGACGAAGCGCTTCGCGTTTTTCTGGTATCGGTCGCGAAGCAACCAACAGCTCAGGGCTATTCGAACGTCGGAACGACGAATTACTTTCTCGGCCACTATTCAGATGCTGCCAACGCTTTCGAAAGAGCCACCCAGCTGGCTCCTACGAATTATCTGTATTGGTCAAACCTCGGCGACGCGTATCGCTCGATTCCGAATGGAATGGCGGCACAGGCGAACGCCTGCTACGACCGCGCGATTCAACTCGCCGACGGCGAGTTGAAGGTGAATCCGACCGGTACCGCAGTCCGTGCACGCCTGGCCGTCTGCCTGGCAAAACGCGGTAATACGAAGCGGGCTGACGACGAAATCCGTACCACCCTGGCAGCCGATCCCACCAATCCGACCTACATGTACAAGGCCGCGATGATCGCCAACTTGGAAGGCCGTTCGGAGGACGCTCTTAGACTCCTCGGAAGTGCTCTCACACGTGGCTACGGCCGTGCGGAGGTCGAGCATGAGCGCGAATTCGACAACCTTCGCAAAGACGGCAAACTACAGCAACTCCTGGCGCAAACGACTACAATTCCCAGCGGGTCCGCAGCACAACCAAAAACTGGGAGGTAGTCATGCCTGAAAAGAAAGTCACCGTCACTGTTTCATCCGGTCAAATCTCCGTCGATCCGCCGAGTATTCAGGTCAAGAAGTCGCAGGACAACGTGAAATGGACCTGCGATACGAGCGCATTCACGATCAATCTACCCGGCTACACCGTCAGCTACAAAGAGGAAGGCGGCAAGCACGTAGGCGTGTCCACTAGCTTTCCGACTGTCGGTACGCTCAAGTACGACGTCTCAGCGCCGGGCGCTGAGACGCTCGATCCAGACATTGATGTCATTCCATAGCGCGTGACGAGGCGGGGACGGACCCCGCCTCGTAGATTTCCCGCCTATCTCCCCAGCTTCTCGCCGAGGTCTTCGACTACCTCGCCCACTTTGCGGCGGGCTTTGCCGAAGCCGGCTTGGATGTCGCCGCCGGTGCGCTGGTCGGCGCCTTCGTTTTCGAGGATCGGGTCGCCGAGGGCGCGTCCGATGTTCTGTTTCACGGTGCCTGCTGCCTTGTCGACGTTGCCTTTGACTTCGTCGTCATTGATTCGCATGTGTGAGTCTCCTTGCGATTCAAATAACTCAAGAATCAAGCCAGAAAGGCAGGGAGTTGAAGCAGGGACGAGGGAGATGAGGCAGGGGGATTCAGAGACGTTTCTCGTCCCTGCTTCATCTCCCTCGTCCCTCGTCCCTGCTACTACTCCGTCTTCCGGACCGTCACATCAAACCGGTACTGATGGTCCTTGTAGTAGAACGACACCAGCGACACGAAGGGCTTGTCGAGCGGCTTGTTCTGCTTCGTTTCGAAAAGCGGATAGAGGGCGGTGGGACGGGTGTAGTGCCAGACCAGCTCGCCGTGGCCGGTGGTCGGTTCGGTGGGATGGCGCTCGAAGTTGCGCAGGCCGTCGTAGGTTTTGTAGCAGATCAGTCCGCGGAAGACCGGGCCGCGCGCGCTGGGGGCCGTGCCGAGGATCGGGAAGCCTTTCGGCGTGACGTGGGCGACGTACTCGGCACCATCGGCGTTGGGTCCGCCGGTCACCGTGACCAGTCCCGCATTGCGGAGATTGTCGAACGTGCGCAACGAGCGATCGTCGTACTCGTCCTTCGGGAAGCGCGGATTCCAGAACACCTTCTGCGGCACCTCGGCGTAGATCGGCTCGGCCGCGAAACGGTAGCTGTCGATGATCTGATTCGCCTTTGCCGCCGTCAGCGGCTCCGCCTTCTGGCACGCAACCGTCAGGAGCAGCATCGCGAATGCAGCTTGACTCGCTCGACCACGCATGTTGTTATCCCCCCGCTTTCCGCGCGACGCGCACGATACCGCGAGAATTGAATTGACCGACCGAATCCTCGACGCGCTGGCGCGCCTTTGCCTGCGGCGCAACAAAGAGATCCTGATCGCGGCCGTCGTGCTCGCGGTACTGGCCGTGCTTGGCGCCACGCGCCTTTCCTTCGATCCCGACCTGCTCAACCTCATCCCGCAGCAAAACAAGCAGGTCAACGAGTTCCGCAAAGTTCTCAAAGACCTCGGCACGATCGACTACCACATCGTGCTCATGGACATGCCCAAAGGGCGCGACGTCCACGACTACGACACGCTCATCGATGCCGTGGCCGAGGGATATCGCAAGAATCCGCGGATCGAGGATGTCACGTACAAGATCCCCAATCCGCTCGACTTCATCGAGATCATCCTGCCGAAAGCGCTGCTCTTCCTCACGCCGGCGGAGCTCGACGAAGTTTCCGCGAAACTGACGGACCAGGGCATCCGCGCCTCGGTGGCGCGCAACGCGGCCATGCTCCAGACGCCGCAGGCCATGGCCATGAAGCCGCTCGTTCAATACGATCCTTTCAACCTCCTGCCGGTCTTCCTTCGCAAGTTTCAGTCCGCCGGCGGCGGATTCAGCATCGACACCTCCAGCGGCTACTACATGTCGTCGGACCACAGCATGCTGCTGATCCTGACCAAGCCGCGGCGTCCGGCGCAGGACGTTCCCTTCGGCAAGCAATTGCTGAACGAAGGGACGCTGCTCGAAGCCGAGGCGCTGCGCGATTTTCAGAAGAGCGCGCCGCCGGGAACGCCGCTGCCGAAGATTTCGCACACCGGCGGATACGAGATCGCTGCCGGCGACGCCGATCTCATTCGCAAAGACGTCATCGTCAACATTCTCGGCACGGTCTTCGGAGTGCTGGCGCTGTTCCTCTATGCGTTTCGCCGGCCGGCCTCGATCATCTACGCGGGCGCGCCGCTGGTCCTCGGGCTCCTGCTGACGTTCGGTATGGCCGGCATCACGTACGGCCAGCTCTCGCAGGCCAGCGCCGGATTCGCGGCGCTGCTTGCCGGCCTGGGCATCGACTTCATCACCGTCCTCTACGGCCGCTACGTCGACGAACGCAATCGCGGGACGTCGATGCAGGAGGCCATCCGCACGATCATGCGCTCCACGATGCCGGGCGTTTTCGTCGCGGCGATCACGACCGCCGGAACGTTCTTCGCCTTCCTGGCCACCGACTTTCGCGGCATGACGCAGCTCGGCTTTCTGACCGGCGTCGGCATCCTGCTGTTTCTGCTTTGCGTGATGTTCCTGCTCCCCGCGCTCATCGTTTTCTCCGAGCGCAAGGAGTCGAAGCGCGCGCCGAAGCTCTACCTGCACTCGTTCGGCGCCGGAAAACTGATCGACATCTCCGTCGCCAAACCGCTGGTCACGATCGGCATCTGGGCCGTCTTCATCGTCGCCTGCGGAGTCATGGCCACGCGCGTCCGCTTCAGCGACAACATCCAGGATCTGCGCGCGAAGGGAAATCCGGGCGTCGTCAACCAGTCGCGCATCACCGAGAAGTTCGGGCAGTCGTTCGACTTCATGATGTACGTCTGCGAAGGCAAAACGCTCGAGGAAGCGCTGGAGAAAACGCGCACGGCGTCGAAGGATCTCGACGCGCTCGTGGCCGATCACACCATCGCCTCGTATCAATCGATCTCGACCTTCCTGCCGCCGGTGGTCGATCAGGAAAAGATCATCGCGCGACTGCATGCCGGCGCCGCGAACGAGTTCAATCCCGCGCGCGTCGAGAAAACCTTCCGCGCCGCGCTCGTCGAAAACGGATTCCGCCCCGAGGTCTATGACGACTATCTGAAACTCTTCGCGCAGACGCTGCAGCCGGCGCAGCCGGTCACGCTGCAGACCATCGGCAACGAAGACATCACCAAGCTCACCACGCGTTTCGTGAAGAAAGTCGGCGGCGGCTGGATGTCGGTCATCAACGTCTACCCGACCGGCGGCAAGTGGCCGCGCGACGTGCCCGCGAAACTGATGGCCGTTCCCGACCGCCATCCCGGCGACGTCCTCACCGGCGTCAATCTCGTCAGCGGCACGCTGCGGCGCATCGTCAAGGCCGATGCCACGCGCTCCACGATCATCGGCTTCATCGCCGTGCTCATTCTCATGTTCATCAGCTTCCGCAACCTGAAGCTGACGCTGCTCTCGTTCGTTCCGTTCGTGGCCGGCGCGGTAGGGATGCTCGGACTGATGGCGCTGCTCGGCCTCGAGTTCAACTTCATGAACATCTTTGTCGGACTGATGATCATCGGCGTGGCCACCGACTACGCCATCTACATGCTGGAGCGTTACCGCGAAAATCCGATCGCCTTCCGCGGCAGCGCGCACGAGACCGGCAAAGCGATCGTGATGGCCTCGCTCACGGCCATCGTCGGCTACGGCGCATTCGCCTTCTCGCACTATCCGGGGCTGCGATCGATTGGGTATGCTTCGACCTTCGGCATCGGCCTGAGCGGACTGGCCGCGATCACGCTGCTGCCGGCAATTCTGGTGATGGGACGGGCAAACAATGAAGGCTAAAGCGACAACGATTCCGAACACACTTCTGACTCGCCTCGTGCGCGGCCGCGCCGCACTCGATGTTCTGCTCGTCGTCGCCGCATCCGCGATCATCGCCATCGCCGCGCAGATCGCCATCCCGATTCCGGGCACGGTCGTCCCGCTGACGATGCAGCCGCTGGCGGTGCTGCTGGTCGGGGTGACGCTCGGCTCGACGCGCGGAGCCGCGGCCGCCGCGCTCTACCTGCTCGAAGGCTTCAGCGGCATGCCGGTCTTCGCGCAGGGCCACGGCGGAGCGATCTGGCTGGCCGGACCGACCGCCGGCTACCTCTTCTCCTATCCGCTCGCCGCATTCATCGCCGGCTGGTTCTCCGAGCGTGGCTGGGGCTCGACCATCCTCCGCGCCGTGGCCGGCATGCTCGTGGCCCTCGGCGTCATCTACCTCGGCGGCTGGTCGTGGCTGGCGGCGTTCGCCGGCGTGAAGGGCGCATGGCTCGGCGGCGTCCGGCCGTTCGTCCTCGCCGACATTCTCAAAGTCGCGGTCGGCGCATCGCTGCTCCCGCAACTTCAACGCATCGTGGCGAAAGTACTACAACCGTAGTAGCATCCCGCGATGCGCACGATCGCCATCGCTCTCCTCTTCGCTGCCGCAGCGTGCCGAACGCTCAATCCCGACGCACTCCGCGACGAGATCATGGCCATGAACAAGGCCGATCAGGAAGTCCGGCAGCGATGGCTCAAAGACCAGAAAGATCCGGCCATCAAGGCCGAAATGCGCGATCTCGATACGAAGCACGAGAAGCGCATGCGCCAGATCGTGAAGCGCTACGGCTGGCCGGGAAAATCGCTCGTCGGCGCGAAGGCCTCGGCCGCCGCGTGGACGCTCGTGCAACATGGCGACAAGAAGTTCCTCCACGAAATGCTCCCCGTGATGGAAGACGCCGCGAGAAAGGGAGAGCTCAGCTACGGCCTTGTGGCGACGACGATCGACCGCGTCCGCATCTCCGACGGGCAAAAGCAGCTCTACGGCACCCAATTCGACACGAATGGCAGCAAGTGCGAGCCGCTGCCGATCGAGGATCCGGAGCACCTCGACCAGCGCCGCGAGGTTGCCGGGCTCGGCTCGCTGGCGACGTACACCGAGCAACTCTGCGCGCTCTATAAACAGCAGCAGAAGCCGCATTGATGGCACCCTCCTCGCACTGTCAATAACCGTCAAAAGGAGGATTTTGATGGTCGACAACATGAATCCCACCAATCAGTTCCACCCCTACCAGCGCGAAACCAGCGTGCCTGTCGCGGAGCGTCCGGCGACCGGCCTGAACGGCATCCTGAACAAAATCGGCATCGACCCGACGAGCGTCCGCTCGATCGGCGATCAGATGAAGAGCCTCAACGTCAACGACACGGTCGGAAAGGCGCGCTCCTGGGCGCAGGCCAATCCGGCAAAAGTTCTCGGCGGTCTCGCCGCGGTCGCCATCGGCCTCGGCATGATGCGCGGACGGAGAGCGTAGCGAACAGTAAGCGTAAGGACGTAGCGCCGGCGGCGCTACGTCGCCTACTGCGAGTGAAACGTGTAATCGATCATCACGCGCTGCCCGATGATCCTTCCCTGCACCCGCACCGACGACTTCACCGGCGACACGCCGCTCGTCGTCGCCTCGGCGTCGATGTTGAAGTCCGCGCCGCTCACCTTGCACGTCGCTTTCATCGATCCCTGTTCGTCGTCGGCGTTGATCGTGTCGCCGGCGTTGCGCGTCACCATCGATGCCGCCGACAACTCTGCCGCGCTTTCCGCCAGCGTTGCGGAGACGACCTTCGAACGGAAGCGTTGCGCCTCGCGGAGCGCGCGCGACGAATCGATCAGCATCAGCTCCATCAGCGCGAAGTAGAGGATCGCGATGGTGATCGCCGCGATGAGCACGTAGCCGCGCTCATGCGTGCGGGCGCGGGACGATGAGCTCGTCGATCGCAAGTTTGTGCTCCTTATCCGTCGCCTGAATGCGCACCGCCTCCTGCCCGGACGGCATCGACTCCGTCGTGGCCGTGAACAGCGGCAGCCCGTGCGCCGCCCACTCGGACGACAGCATCGTGGCCTTGAAGGCCTTGCGATGTACCTCGCCCGGCGTCGTGAAATCCCACACCACCGTCTCCGCGGTGCCGTCGTCGTTGATCGTGTAGACGATGAGCGTCATGGGCGAGCTGTTGTACGTCTCGAAGTTGTCGGGCCGCGCGGTGCTGTCGTAGATATCGCGCCGCATCCGCGCCAAGACGCTGCCGACCTCGGGATGCGCGAAGAAATTGACCGGCCACTTTTTTTCATTGCGCCGCATCTCGGCCGTCAACGTGACGATGATGAAGAGGAAGACGCCGAAGATCGCCAGCGTGACGACGATCTCCAACATCGTGTAGCCGCGCGCGCGGCGGCGCGTCACCACAATCCGCTCCCGCCCGTGTCCGCGCGCGCGATGCCGAGGTGCGCTTCGCGCTTGGCCCAGCGAATGGTCAGCGTCACGTTGCGCACGTCCGTCCGCGGCGAATCCACCTTGACCTCGGTCGTATAGGGCGTCAGAGGCTTGAGGATGTCGAGGTCAGACTTGAACGTCTGGTTGTCGACCTTATCGATCTGCGCGAACGGTTCCCGCCGCCAGTACTCCGCTTCATTCGACAGCGCCTGAAACGCCAGGACGGTTTCGCTCGCATCGCGCAGCCGCCGCGTCCTCTCCGCGAACATCGCGATCGTGGTCGTAATCACGATCGCCAGGATCGCCAGCGCGACGAGAACCTCCACCAGCGAAAAGCCACGGCCGCGGCGCATGGGTTGGGATTCTACGCGCTGTCGAGAGAGCGGAACGTCAAAGGCAAATGTTGAATGTTCAATGTTGAATGTTCAGTGTTGAATGAAAGAAGCAGTGCTCCTGGGCATTCAACATTGAACATTCAACATTCGACATTCAACATTTCACTTCTGACTCTGCGCTAGACTCCACCGCCGCGATGAAGCTCCGCTTTGCTCCTTCTCCGACCGGCTTTCTTCACGTCGGCGGCGCGCGTACCGCGATTTTCAATCTTCTCCATGCGCGCCGTTACGGCGGCACGATGCTGCTGCGCATCGAGGACACGGACGTCGAGCGCTCGCGGCAGCATCATGCCGAGCAGATCGTGACGTCGCTGAAGTGGCTGGGTGTGGAGTGGGATGAAGGTCCGATCTATCAGAGCGATCGGCTCGATCGCTATCGCCAGCGCGCCGAGGAGCTGGTCGCGAACGGAAAGGCGTATCGATGCTATTGCACCGTCGAAGAGCTCGACGCCGAACGCTCCGAGGCCGAGCGCGCCGGCAAGCAATGGCGCTACTCGGGACGTTGCCGCCACGTCACCGATGCTTCCGACGAACCGCATGTCATCCGTTTCGCAGTGCCGCCTGGGACGATCGAGTTTCATGACCTCATCCGCGGCGACGTGCAGTTCGAAGGCGATCTGATCGACGACTTCGTCCTGCTCCGTTCCGACGGCAACCCGACCTATCATCTCTCCGTCACCGTCGACGACATCGACATGGCCATCACGCACGTCGCGCGCGGCGACGACCATCTGTCGAACACGCCGAAGCACGTGCTGCTCTTCCGCGCGTTCGGCGCCGAGGTGCCGTCGTTCGCCCATCTACCCCTGATCCTCGGCAGCGACAAGAAACGCCTCTCGAAACGCACCGGCGCGACCTCGGCCGAGGAGTATCGCGAGATGGGCATCGTGCCCGAGGCGCTCTTCAACTTCCTGACGCTCCTCGGCTGGTCGCCCGGCGAGAACCGCGAGCTCTTCACGCGCGACGAGGCCTCGCAATGGTTCGACCTCGGCGACGTCAACAAAGCGCCGGCCGTCTTCGACCCGGAAAAACTGATCTGGATGAATGGCCAGTACCTGATGCGGATGACGCCGGAGCAGATTTACCCGCACCTCGTCCCGTTCCTCGGCGACGATCCGCGGCCGCTCGACGAGCTGCGCACGATCATCGACCTCCACAAGATGCGCGCGCGAACGCTGCGCGAGCTCGCGGAACAGATGTCGATCTACTTCATCGAAGATGATGCCATCGCGTACGACACGGAGACCGTGAAAAAGCATCTAAAAGGCGACGACCTCGCCGCACGGCTCTCCGCGCTACACGAGACGCTGTCTTCAACCGAGCCCTTCGACGTCACCACCTCGGAAGCCGCACTGCGCCAGCTCGCCGAATCGCAGGGTGTGAGCGCGGCGAAACTGATCCATCCGTTGCGGCTGGCGTTGACGGGACGCGGAGCCTCACCCCCGATTTTCGACGTGGCGGTGGTTTTGGGGAAAAAGAGTTCGTTAGACCGTCTCCAGCGACTGATCGACCGCCTGCCGGAGCTGACCTAAAAGCAAATGTTGAATGTTCAATGTTTTGAATGTTCAATGTTGAATGTTCAATGTTGAATGGATGGGGGCGAAGCGAAGCCCATTCAACATTGAACATTCAACACTCAACATTTCGCTTTTGAATTACCCCTCGTAATGCGCGAACTCCAGCTCCGCCTGCGCTGCTGCCAGCCGCGCGACGGGCACGCGATACGGCGAGCATGAGACGTAATTGAGTCCGCACGTTCGGAAGAAGCGGATCGAGTCGGGGTCGCCGCCGTGTTCGCCGCAGACGCCGACTTTGAGATCGGCGTTCGTGCTGCGTCCGCGTTCCGTGCCGAGGCGGACGAGCTGGCCGACGCCCTCCTGATCGATCGACTCGAACGGATCCTTCGGCAGGATCTTCTTGTCGACGTACTCCGGCAGGAACGAGCCGGCGTCGTCGCGCGAATAGCCGAACGTCATCTGCGTCAAGTCATTCGTGCCGAAGGAGAAGAACTCCGCAACCTCGCCGAGCTTGTCGGCGATCAGCGCGGCGCGCGGAATCTCGATCATCGTACCGACGACGATCTGCATCTCCACGCCGCGTTCCGCGATCACCTCGGCGGCGATGCGCTGGACCATTTCCTTCAGCGTCGTCAACTCCTTCACCGTTCCGACGAGCGGGATCATGACCTCGGGGCGCGCGTCGATGCCGTCCTTCTTCACGTCGCACGCGGCCTGGAAAATTGCGCGCACCTGCATCTCGTAAATCTCGGGAAACGTCACCGCCAGCCGGCAGCCGCGGTGACCGAGCATCGGATTGGATTCGTGAAGCTGATTCACTTTCGCGCGCAGTTCGACGAAGCCCCAACCCATGTCGCGCGCGACCGCTGAAATCTGTTGCTCGCTCTGCGGCAGAAACTCGTGCAGCGGCGGATCGAGCAGGCGGATCGTGACGGGCAGGCCGTCAAGCTCGCGGAAGATGCCTTCGAAGTCGGCCTTTTGAAACGGCAGCAGGACGTCGAGCGCCTTGCGGCGTCCGGCTTCGTTACGCGCCAGGATCATTTCGCGGACGCGCAGGATTCGGTCCTCGGAAAAGAACATGTGCTCGGTGCGGCAAAGGCCGATTCCGGCCGCGCCGAAGAGCCGCGCCACGCGCGCATCATTCGGCGTGTCGGCGTTCGTGCGCACCCCGAGGGTGCGAATCTCGTCGGCCCATCTCAGGAGGCGATCGAAATTGCGGAACGTCTCAGACTGATCGGCAGGCAACGAATTCTCGAGCAGCACCTGGATGACCTCGGACGGCCGCGTATCGAGCTTGCCGCCGATGATCTCGCCGGTCGATCCATCGATCGAAACGAAATCGCCTTCTTCGAGCGGCTCGTGGCCTTCGCTGCGCAGCTCGCCTTTGCTGTAGTCGACGCGCAGCGTTCCGGCGCCGACGATGCACGGACGCCCCATGCCGCGCGCGACGACAGCCGCGTGTGACGTGAGCCCGCCGCGCGTGGTGAGAATGCCGGCGGCGCTGTGCATGCCGGCGATGTCCTCGGGCGACGTTTCGACGCGCACGAGGATGACCGGGCCCTCCTTCGCCATCGACACTGCATGCTCGGCATTGAACGCGATGCGTCCCGCGGCGGCGCCGGGGCCGGCCGGAAGTCCGCGCCCGAGGACGCGTCCGCCGGAGATCGCTTTTTGTTTTTCTTTCGCGTCGAAGACCGGCGCGAGCAATTGCACGATCTGGCCGGCCTCGACGCGCGAAACCGCCTCGGTGTGGTTGATCAACCCTTCGTCGACCATGTCGCAGGCGATCTTCACCGCCGCGAAACCGGTGCGCTTGCCGGTGCGCGTCTGCAGGAGATAGAGCTTGCCGGACTGGATCGTGAACTCGATGTCCTGCATGTCGCGGTAGTGGCTCTCGAGTTTTTTGTAGACGTCCTCGAGTTGCGCGTACGCCGCGGGCATCGTTTTCTCGAGTGATTGTTCGTCGCCGATGGCCTGCGCGTTGGAGATTGGCAGCGGCGTGCGGATTCCGGCGACGACGTCTTCGCCCTGCGCGTTCGGCAGGTACTCGCCGAAAAAGCGATGCTCGCCATTGGCGGGATTGCGCGTAAATGCGACGCCGGTGGCGCAGTCGTCGCCCATGTTGCCGAAGACCATCGATTGCACGTTGACCGCGGTGCCCCAGTCGTCGGGAATCTGATTCAGCTTGCGGTAGGTGATGGCGCGCTGGTTGTTCCACGAATTGAACACCGCGCCGATCGCGCCCCAAAGCTGCTGCTGCACGTCCTGCGGAAAATCGTTGCCGGTTTTTTCTTTGACGATGCCTTTGTACGTTTCGACGAGTCCTCGTAATCCATCCGCCGGAATCTCGGCGTCGGTCTTCACGCCTGACTTGTCGCGCAATGCGAAGAGCTCGTGCTCGAAGAGATCCTTGTCGAGCTCGAGGACAACTCCCGAATACATCTGGATGAAGCGGCGATAGGAATCGAGTGCGAAGCGTTCATCCTTCGACGACTTGGCCAGCCCCTGCACGGTTTCGTCGTTCAGTCCGAGGTTGAGGATGGTGTCCATCATGCCCGGCATCGACGCGCGCGCGCCGGAGCGGACGGAGACGAGCAGCGGCGCATTGGCATCGCCGAAGGGGCGGCCGACCGATTTCTCCACGCGCGCGAGGTTTTCGGCGACCGCGGCTTTCAACTCGGGCGGATACGTTTTGCCGTGGGCGTAAAAATACGTGCAGACGGCGGTGGAAATCGTGAAGCCGGGCGGCACCGGAACGCCGATGTTGGTCATCTCGGCAAGGCCCGCGCCTTTGCCGCCGAGGACGTCCTTCATCTTCGCGTTGCCGTCGGCATGACCGTCGCCGAAGTAGTAGACGTATTGCGGCTGCCCCATCGCCGCGCGATTATCTCCGAACTTCCACATCGACGCTGCTGTAGATCGCGCGGGCGGCGTCGGACTCAGGCACATGCGGTGGCGAGTCGCTGCCGGCGGCGACGAATTCGACGCGGGCAAGATCGATGTTCGCAAGCGCCGCGCGCAATGAGGCGATCTCGCGTTCGGCGATGTCTTTGTTGCGCTTCGCGTCCTGCCGGAACTCGCGAGCAACGATGCGAATGGGAACGGGAACGCCACGGATGATGCTCGCCAGCGACTGCAGTTCTTCGCGGCTGGCATCGGCGAGCAGATTGCCGTTCGCATCGAACTGCAGCGCAAAGAGCGCGACCCTTCCGGCGCGGTGCAGCAGCGCGATCGGGACGTCGCGCGGCGCCGAAGCCGCGCAATCGCCGCGATCGCCGAACCATGCGGCCGCGGCGAAGAGCTGGATGGCCTCCTCGTGCCAGTTCAACGCGCTGAGGTGCTTGCCGTCCGGCGAGACGTTGAGGATTGTGTAGCCGAAGTCGTTGCCGCGAATCCAGTTGAATCGGCCGATGCGACCGTCGAAACCGCCGGCGAGGAAGAGCGGAACTTTGTCTTGTTCGACGACTCCGGTGACACGCGCGCCGCGCTGCACGAATTTCGCGCCGCCCCCATTGATCGACCAGCAACCGTCGATGGATGCACTCTTCGGCGCGGCCAGCTCCGTTCCGTGCGCGAGCAGCGATTGAATGCGCGTATCGCGATCGGGAAAGGCGGCATCTGGAATCGTCACGCGCAAATACTCCGCCTCGGCCGGCGCGACGTCGGTCCACTGGGCCGCGTCAATCTTGCGCGAAGTCATCGACGCCAGCGGTTGCCAGTTGCCGCCATCCATCGACCGCTCGAATGTCACGTGATTCGCGTCGTAATGCTCCCCCGTCAGCGAACGGAAGCCGACGCGATCGATACGGCTCGGCGCGCCGAGGGCGATCACGATCGACTGCGGGTAATCGTGTGGCGGCGGGCTCCAGAACGTGCTGATCGCGCCGTCGATCGTGCCCATGGCCGAGGTGGCGAGCATGGTCTCGCCGGTGCGCGAGACGATCGTGGCGCCGCGCGCGACGTCGAGAAGGCTGGAGCGTTCGTTGGCGATGTCCGTCGGCAATTTGTTGAGCGCAGGTGCGGGGGCAGCGGCTTGTTGCGGGGCGGGACGCGAACAACTCGCGATGAGAAGCAACGCGAGAAACGCGCGCCGCTTCACGGGCGATACTCGCGCCGGTCGACGACGATCTTGGTGACGTCGGCGATCTTCATCACGGCGTTGCCGATCGTACGCAGCAGCGCCATGCGATTGCGGCGCACGCCTTCGTCTTCGACCATGACCATGACCTCGTCGAAGAAGGTTTCCAACTCGGGCGCGAGCGCGGCGAACGTCTCGAGCGCGCGCTTGTAATCGCGTTCAGCGATCATCTCTTCAATCTGTTCGTTCGTAAGCAACACTAAATCGGCGAGACGCTTCTCGATTTCGCTTTCGAGTTTGGACGGATCGATCCGCACCGCCGCTTCCTGCCCGGCGGTGATGTTGGCGATGCGCTTTGCGGAATCGAGAATGGAGAGAAAGTTCGCCTCGCCGCGCATCGCCTTGAGGGCAGTGATGCGGTCGACGAGATCGGTCAGCGACGACGCCCACCCCGCTTCCATGGCCGCGGCGATTTCGTCGTAGGCGAAGCCGTAAGCCGATGCTTCGAGGATGGTGCGAACGCGCTCGGCGAAGAATGCGAGGAGGTCGTCCTGCGGCTGCGCCGCCGCTCCATGCGCTTCGAGAGCGATGTCGATCAGCTTGTCGATGCCGATCTTCACGCAGCGTTTGTCGCGATTGAGCAGGATCTGCACCACACCCTGCGCGGCGCGGCGAAGCGCAAACGGATCCTTCGAACCGGTCGGCTTCGCGCCGATGCGGAAGAAGCCGGCCAGCGTGTCGATCTTGTCCGCGAGTGAAACGATCGCGCCGCTCAGCGTGCGGGGCAGCGCATCATCGATGTTGATCGGGAGGTAGTGATCGTAGATGGCCTGCCACGTGTTCTTCGGCAGCCCTTCCTCGCGGGCGTAGATGCCGCCGATCTGGCCTTGAAGATCGGTGAACTCCTTCACCATCTCCGTGACTAGATCGGTCTTGCACAACTTTGCGGCAGCGAGCGTTTCCGCGTCATCAGAAATCGCGGCGACGATCTTTTCGATGCGCTTGGTCTTGTCGAGGTAGTTACCGAGCTTCTCCTGAAACTGCAGCCGCTCCAGCTCCGGCAATCGTGACTCGAGCGTCCGCTTGCGATCGGTCTCGTAGAAAAACTTCGCGTCTGCGAAGCGGGCGTTGGTAACGAACGAATTGCCGTACGCCGCGTTGCCGTCCGGATCGGCGTCGTTGTCGAGCACGGCCAGGAAGGAGTTGGTCAGCTTCTCCTTTGCGTCGCGGATGGGGAGCTGCTTCTGGTGGACGCGCATCACGGTCACGAGCACTTCGTCCGGAAGCGCGAGGTAATCGCCGCCGAATTCGGCGCGGACGACGCCTGGATACTCGGTGAGGTACTGCCATTGCGACCAGATCGATGCGTCCACCGCCGGCGTGCCGCCGGCCTGCGCGCCGAGGACGCGGGCGCGTTCGGCCATCACGTGGCGCCGGCGCTCGGCGTCGATGACGACGCGCGCCAGTTCCAGCTTGGTCACGTATTCGTTGTACGAGAGCACTTCGATCGGCTCCGGCGCGAGCGTGCGGTGGCCGCGCGTGGTCGTCCCCGACTCGATTCCGAAGATCGTCAGCGGCAGATGCTCGCCGTCGAGCACCGACACGACCGAATGGATCGGGCGGATGTACGAGTGCTCGCCCTTGCCCCAGCGCATCATCTTCGGCCAGCGCAGCCCCTCGATGAGCTGCGGCACGCGCTCCTGCAGGATCTCGCCGGCCGCGCGTCCCTTGATCGTGCGACGGACGCGAATGTAATCGCCGCCGGCGATGACGTCTTCGATCGACGCGTTGTTCTTTTTCAGAAATCCGTTCAGCGCCTGCGTCGGCTTCCCCTCGGCGTCGTACGCGGCTTTCACCGGCGGACCTTTTACTTCTTCGTCGCGGTCGCTTTCGCGCAGCGGAATGTGCGACAGGAAAAAGATGATGCGGCGCGGCGTGCTGTTCACGACCACCGGATTGCGATCCTCAGGTGGCTCGCCGAGGTCGAGCGTCAGTTTCGTCAGTTGCTGCAGCAGCGTGGCCTGCGCCGCGTCGTGCATCCACGCCGGAATCTCTTCCGTCAGCAGCTCGAAAAAGTATTCAGCCATTGGACGCCTTCAGCAGCGGAAATCCGAGCGCTTCGCGGGCCGCGAGGAACTGGTGTGCGCAACCGACGGCCAGCTCGCGAACGCGTTTGATGATGCCGACGCGCTCGGTGACCGACACCGCGCCGCGTGCGTCGAGCGTGTTGAAGACGTGCGAGCACTTCAGCGTCCAGTCGTAGGCAGGCAGCACGAGCTTTTCTTCCAGACAGTGCTTCGCTTCCTTGTCGTACATCTCGAAAAGTTTCCAGTGCATGGCCACGTCCGCGGTCTCGAAGTAG
>Ga0207650_10000103_pt1 | contig 111316 bp, 86 predicted proteins | sample KBSS63metaG_FD_184325 | JGI IMG/M metagenome (GOLD analysis project Ga0207650, IMG submission 184325) | Switchgrass rhizosphere microbial communities from Kellogg Biological Station, Michigan, USA - KBS S6-3 metaG (SPAdes) (version 2) | ecosystem: Host-associated > Plants > Roots > Rhizosphere...
CACGGAAAGCGACAAAAAACGTCGCTTCCCGCAGCGGCTTGGAAAAGTCAGGCCAAAAAGCAGCCTGACTTTCCCACATTCCCACAGCCACTACTACTGGTTAGATATTTGAATTGGTAAAACCAAAACCGGACATTTCACTTGCTAAAAAAACCGGACATTTTAATTTGCTAACAACAGTTGGCCTTACAATCTCCAGGTAATGAGGTGATAATCGAACGCTGCCGCTCGAGGACGCGGGCTGGAGAAATCTATTCGCTACGCATTTGGGTAGCTCTGTTTTGCGGGAAGCACAGAATGAAGGAAAAGTCATCCGCGAACTCATAAGCCCATCAACGGCGTTCCCTGCTCACGTAGCTCATCAGCTTCCTTCTCCTTTTGTTTAATAGCCTCCCTAAAACCCACAAACTTATCGTTGAAGGTTTTTGAATCGCGAATGTCTTCATCGTAAACGAGTCGCATTTGCGCTTTTAGCAACTCATTGACTTCCCGATGTTTCCTGACGGACGAGGCGACCAAAACCATGCCCCTTCTTACTTGGTCATCAGTCACAAATCCACTTGCCTCCTCATACTTCGTTGCCGCAGCATCAGCGAGTCTGGAGCTTTCGTCGAGAAGAGCTGTCAGTTTCTCTGCGCGCTCGCGCAGCCAGTCCCGGTTAGCCGGAAACTGTGCTCTGTTCTGCGGCGAGAATGTTTGACCATATTCTCGACCCCACTCGTCAATGACCTTTCTCTGTTTACCGAGGATGTTGACGGCTTCACGGGCGGATTCCTTAGCGCGTCCTAGAGAGGCACCTGTGCGTTGTGTGGCGGCGGTACCTGAGCCGCAGCCAAACGAAGTAAGCAAGGAAAGGATAAGTATGATGAAACGAATATTAGACATCGTCGTAAGGTTTCTCACTTTCAACCAGATTCACGTTGAAGAGACTAGGGCTTTGCACAAAAAGTCTCGATCGCTCTCTTCTCTGTGCAACCTCAGTGTCCTCTGTGTCTCTGTGGTTGATGAATTCCGAGTAAAACCACACCACAGAGACACAGAGGACACTGAGGTTGCACAGAGAAATCCCAGAACAAGGACTTTTTGTGCAAAGCCAAGAGACTAGCGCATCGAAACGGGGCCTTGCCGAGCCGGTGATCCGGCCGCTATGAGGCGGCATCCGTTCCTGTTTCCTTCTTCTGGGGACCATTGGCCGCACGCGCCAGATAGTCATCGTAGGATTCCCACAAGTCACTGAGCGCTGGTGTTGCAACGATCAGAACCCCCAGAACGATCCATCTAACTACCGTCGGCAAATCGAGAACGTGGTAAAAAAGGATCGCAGTAGCCGCCCACAGAAGTAAATAGACCCGGCCCACTGATTTCCAGCGCCGATGCTCATCTTTGCTCAGCGGCCGATTTGGATCGGTATCAAAACGAACAAAACCGAAGAAACTTCGCATTTATCAGTCTAACCCTCGAGGCTTACCTGCATTACAGTTCCGCGGGAAGAACGTTTCGTTGACGACTGACCCAACGCCAGCGCCCACTTCGTATGCTACTGTAACAGATGGGGCTAAGATGGTGACGGTACATGTCGATACGAAGCCAGCCGAATTAATACCTTGACGACCGCCAGGCGCGTAAATACTAGCTTGTATCGATTGGTACGATTCTGTAGTGCACAAAGGTGAACCAAATCACTTTTGGTAAAGACAGCGCGTTATACTCTGGCTCCATGTTTGACAAATTCATTCGTCAGCAAATCAAAACTCAAGAAACGATCATCAACGTCGTTCATAACGGCAGCGGCTTTCCCGTCCTGCTCTTGCACGGCTACCCCCAAACTCACGTTTGCTGGCACCGCGTGGCTCCAATACTGGCCGAGCAATTCACAGTAGTCTGCGCGGACCTGCGTGGATTTGGCGACAGCGGTAAACCAACAAGTGACTCCGCGCATTTGACTTATTCGAAACGAGTGATGGCTCAGGACCAAGTCGAAGTGATGCGGGTTTTAGGATTCGGCGAGTTTGCGGTTGTCGGACACGACAGGGGCGCGCGCGTGGCCCACCGGATGGCACTCGATCACCCGGGCACAATCACAAAGCTCGCGCTCCTGGACATCATCCCGACGACTACAGCTTTCGCCAAGGTAGATAAAGAAATGGCGACTGCGGCTTTTAACTGGTTCTTTTCAATCCAACCCGACGAGTTGCCTGAACGGCTGATCGGGGCGGAACGCATTTTCTACCTACACTGGATTCTGGACCATTGGAGAGGCACCAAAGGTGCGCTCACAGCGGACGCCGTCGCGGAATATGAGCGTTGTTTTGATACCGAGGCAATTCGCGCGACGAACGAGGAATTTCGCGCAGCCGCGACGATTGATCTCATTCACGACGAAGTTGATAAAGAGCTCAAAATCTCTTGCCCTACGTTGCTTTTATGGAGTGCAGACAGCTGGAAAGAATTTGACATCCTGGAAGTATGGAAGTCGCGAGCTGAAAATGTGCAAGGAAGGGCTTTCAATTGTGGACATTTTTTACCGGAAGAAGATCCGGAACAGACCGCTGTGGAATTGATTCGATTTCTGACTTAGTGTCGCTGGGTGAGCAAGGGCAATTTCAAGACTAAAGGCAGCCTAACTCAAGCGGCATTGTTTCGTCCGATTCGCCCCCTGGGCGTCCCATTGATTGACCACTCCGACTCGCATACGCTATGCAACTGTTCTCACATGATTCAAGGTCCTGCGAATTAACGTACGGAGAAGGCTCCATGCTCGAAAAACATTATGGCATTAACAGGCTTTGCACAAAGTCTCGATCGCTCTCTTCTCTGTGCAACCTCAGTGTCCTCTGTGTCTCTGTGGTTGATGAATTCCGAGTAAAACCACACCACAGAAACACAGAGGACACTAAGGTTGCACAGAGAAATCCCAGAACAAGGACTTTTTGTGCAAAGCCTCAACGAACAATCATGAAGTAACCGATCGTTCAGAACCTTTTGGTTGCAGCCGATGAGGTACGAAAATGAAATCGTCAACTAAAGTCCTGCTCGGACTCGCAAGCTTGTGGCCCTTCGTTTACATGATACTTTTCTTCATCTTTGTTCTTTCGTCATTCTTTTTCCTATCTCCCTCCACTGGTAAGGAATTTGGCCCTCCGGTTTCCTTTATGGTCATTTTTCTGCTGCATCTTCTGACCATGCTCTGGATCATGGCTTTGACGATTTTTTATATAGTCAATGTCTTCAGGAACGAGCGGGTTGATAAAGACAAAAAGGTACTATGGGCCGTGGTTTTGTTCATGGGGAATCTGATTGCCATGCCGATCTACTGGTACCTTTATATCTGGAAAGAGCCAGCGGTGACTCGGCCGGGACCTTCAGCGCTTAGTAGCGGTGACCAAACTGTTTGGGTAAATAATGCGAAAGGCTCCAGCGAGCAGCCGGAGTATGTGCCACCTCCAGAACGCCCGAATTGGCGTAGTTGATGTTGCTAAAAGACAGGAATCAGGCGACGCGCGTCGCTCAGGTTTGTCAATTTAATTACTCTCACGAAGTTACGATAGCGAAAATGTCCGCTCACTGGATAAGCTCCTTGCACACTCTGAACTCAGAAAGGATCCAACCAAAATGAAAAAGCTGCTCATTCTCCTCTTGGCTCTCTACCTGGTGGTATCGTCAGCAGTCGCTCAAACGAAGCTCAAACCGTGGAAGGAATGGTCAAAGACAGAAGCGGAGAAGGTGCTGAACGATTCTCCCTGGGCGCACCCGCAGGTTGACATGGATCTCACCGATCCCAACCGACTGAATCGTTCGCGTGTAGTCGGCATCGGAAACGAGGACGCCAGATCTCGTTTGAATGAGGAACGCGTCGCTTACTACATTCGAATCTATTCGGCACGTCCGATTCGACAGGCGTTTATTCGTTTGCTGCAACTGCAACAACCGAACATAGATTCAGAGACCCTTGCGCGTATGAACGCCTTCGCAGAGAAACAACCAGAGGATTCAATAGTGATGGCTGTGCATGTAGATGGGCCGGATACCAAACCTATCGAAAAGGTTATGCAAGTTCTCAGGACAGAGAGCACGGGCACACTTCGAAGCGTCTCTTACCTGGAACGAAGTGATGGCAAGCGAGTTTACCTGACTCAGTATGTCCCGCCTGGACGGGATGGAGTTGGTGCACGCTTTATTTTTCCGCGCAAGCTCGACGGACGACCGTTCTTGAACTCGACGTTTGCCTCAATACGCTTTATATCGGAGCTGGGAAGTTCGATAAAATTTGACATGATTTTTAAGGTCAAGGAAATGCTCATGGACGGCGAGGTGGAATACTAAATGACGGAAACGATCACGTCTTACAGATGATCACACCCTAATGAAGTGGCTCGCTATCTAAAGTAGATAGTGGCTGGATTGAGTCTGTCGGGGTAACGCTGGCACGTTAGGCGCCGTTGAATAACTTTAGGCGTGAAGAAACTACTTGCTTCACGTAGTCCACAGCCGTTGCCAGAATCTTATAGGGAACAACTTCGTCAGGTTGCTTAGACAAGCCGTCTTCCAGTCCACGTCTCCATGCAACCCGCAATTCAGTGTTGATGTGAACGATATTAATTCCAGCGGATATTGCGTTCCGCAAATCTTCATCGTCGGTTCCCGATCCGCCATGTAGCGTAAGAGGAATCTGGACCGCACTCTTGATTTGAGCGATTCTTTCGATATCTAAACGCTTCCTCGTTTTTCCCTGCACCATGCTTTTGAGCATGCCATGCATTGTACCCACCGCCGGAGCCAGGATATCGACACCTGTAGATTCAACGAACTGTTTCGCTTCGTCAGCGGTTGTGAGGCCCTTTATCAGGTCGGGAGTCTCTTCGTGTATTTGAGATCCGGTACCGATATCGCCGACTTCTCCCTCTACAAGGATGGAAGGATTAATCGCTTTGATTGCCTCCACAGCCTTCCTGGTCTCGTGCACATTTTGTTCTAAGGGTAGTGCAGAAGCATCAAAGACAATTACGTCGAACCCAGCCTTTGCAGCGTCCAACGCCTTCGCAAGGGAATGCGTATGATCGGCGTTGAGAAAAATGGGGAAATTGAATTCCTCGCGTAGACTTCGCACGAGCGCCGCAACCTGATGGACTCCCATAAACTGACGCTCGCCCTCGGACACACCAACCAATAACGGCACGTTCAGTTCCTGCGCTGCAGCAAACTCCGCCTTCAATAGAACCAAATCAGCAATGTTGAAGTGGCCGATCGCCACTCCATTCTTCTGCGTCTGCTCCAAGACATCACGTAAGACTTGCATGCAAACCTCCTTCACCTAAGCTACCGCTTGGATCGATACCCATCATCGCGCATAACGCTATCGCCGCTCCTGCGAGTACGCACATGGTTATCAGGTGACTCCGAGAAGGATGACGGAATGTCCATTCGAGAGCATCCCGGTAGACTCAGCACAAAATCCGCGCCGAATGCCTGGGACGGAGTAGCTAAGCCCAGGGGAATCGGCATAGTGGTAATTCGGGAGGCGATTTCGAGGGCGCTATTCGCCGTGAAGTCGTAGGCATCTGGTGTGGATAAGCTTGCCTTGGAAGACCTCCCCGAATCGTCAATCGCTTCCACCCAAATCGTGGGCCGGTGATCGATTCTTTCGGCTTGGCCAGGTCCTTCTGGAAAACTGCGGACGATTGCCGCTAATCCACTCTGTCCTAATCGGCTACGAAGCAACGGCCCGAACAGCTTTCCCAGAATGTCCGCTGAACGCAAAAGTTTCGTACGGCGGAAATAGACCGTGATGTTTCCCAGACCGGTGCTATGAAATGCAGTTGCAACGTCGCCCCATGAAACAGGAACGTATGGTTCAACGCCGGAACCGAAATCTATCCAGCGAGGTGACCGATCATCGAGGGCAACGATTGCTCCCACCCGCCGGCACAAGACAGGTTTTGAAACTTGGCGAATAGCGGTGCGCAGGGTACCTTGAGATGCGCTTTCCAGTCCGCGAAGAAAGATGACCAGCGAACCCGGCCGGCCTAATTTGCTGGCCACATATGCCGCAAGGCAGTCAGTCGGAACCACATCAAAGCCAGCTCCGGGCACAGCTGTAATTCCGGCCCGTTGGATCTCGTCTGCTCGCGACCACATCGCCTCGAAGACCTCAATCTCACCTGTGATATCGACATAGTTCGTCTGCGTGGCCAAACATGCATTCAGCATCGGAGCTGAAGTAGTCGCGAATGGACCGGCCAGGTGCACAACGCACGCAATGTCTTTCAGGGCTTGAAACAGTTGTTTAGTGTCATCGAGCCCAATTACGCGTATTGGCAATCTCAAAGCGCCTCCCAATTCTGCCAGGGCGTCTTTGTTGCGACCCGCGAGAACAACATCGAGTTTTTTTTCCGCCGCGAGCTTCGCCGCCAATCGACCCGTATAACCATAGGCTCCGTAGAGTAAAAGCCGCGTTTTGCTTCTCCTGCCAGGCATAACTATTCAATTCATGTTCGATTCAACGGCGAGCAAACTTACCGGCTACGGAATAGGTCGTGTCGGTCACCCTTCCGGTTTCCATTAGCTGCTTCAGCCTGTGCAAATTTGAATCAACTTCTTGAGCCGGGAATTTTCCGATTAGCGCAAGTGCCGCGCGTCCTAGTGCCCCGAGAGGCACTTTCATCACTTCACGAACGTTGGTTTCGTCAGCCTCAACCCCACAGGAAAAATAAATTTCCCAATAGGTTTCAGTGGAGATAAAGTGAGCGTTTCATAGCTGATCAACTCATTGGTGCGCTCCTTAGTTACTTTGACCGTCCAGTTCGCACGGATTCCCAAAGGACCCTGTATCGTCCATCGAGAAGTTGTTGGACCGATCTGCTCAACGCGCATAACGTCTCCCAGGAAGCCTGGTAGATTCTTAAAATCCCGATAAAAGGTGAAGACCTCGTCAACCGGACGTTGGATCGTGACACTTGCTTCGATCCTACTCTCATCTCGCGGAGTCTTTTGCATAAGCTGTCTCCGATCTACCATCTGAGCGCAGACCCCAGAGAACAAGGACCGAAGAAGCGATGACCGCAACGCTGACGCTCAGAAATCCGGCGCCGACAAGAGTTTCTTGCCACGGCTGCCCACTGTGGCCTGCTGATGAAATAGGCGAGTCGGCTGCGGTGCCGAAGATGGCAGCGAGCGTGGTGGTGAACCAGTTTCCGTAGGTACCGTAAAGCGTGATCCAGTAAGTGGTCGCTTTAACTAGCGGCGGCAGTCGCACTTCGGTCCAGATTGCTCCGACCGCAATCAGAAAGATACCATTCAGCACTCCTTCCAGGTGCGCGGCGAGTCCCATGCGCACGTTGGTGAAACGTTGCTCGACCAGGCCGGTGAGCAGCCCGAGCAGAAACAGGAACATGCCATGCCACATCAGTTGTCGGTTGGTGGTTTGCATACCGATTCTCCTCTCGAACTGCTGAGTCTTCCGCTCCGCATGGCGCAACTACCTCTTGCGCAAATCCAACAAGGTTCTCACGTAGTCTATGAACGCAACCCAACCGCAATCCAGAACACCACACCGATCCACCGTTGCCATCCTTGCGGGTGGTAATAGAGCATGACGATTGCGAGTCCAACGATGCACGCGGCTGGGAGAATGATGGCATTTGATCGTGCAACCAGGGCTCTAAGCGTTTCATATGCGCTCTGCTTCGTAATCATCTGCTATTAAACTGCCTTCACAGGAATGTACCGTTTCCAGTTTCATTCAGTTGCCGCTTTCCAGTGTGACCATCGCTGCCGACGATGCGACCTTTCCAGGCTTTGTGTCGAACCTCCAAGTGCAACTGACCAAGCCGCCGCTGAAACCATGCCCGCTTTAGGCGTACATACATTCAGTTTTTGGAGTTTATTGATGAAGGTTAATGAGATTCTAGCTCGCTGTTGCGCAAATCTTCTTTAGTTTGTGGAGTTCAACACGTACGAGTGTTCTGCCTTGAAGCTTCGAATTACTGCCAAAAAGGCCAGTAAGAGCACTGCCTAACGTCACCGCGACGAGTGCGATCAATTCCTGCCACTTCTTAATCGTATCAATCGCCGCCTTCGGTGTGACTGGAGGAATTGGATTCTGGGTGCTCATACTTATCGCGTCACATGTTGCTGAATCAGACCAAGCGGTTCACTGGCACGCATTCAGGTATACATATGGAAGTTGGTTGGTCGCCATAGGCGTAGACATCACTGTGGTCCATCAACTAATGCTCCACGCTTCCCCTCGCACGACTCTTGAGTTTTATGTCAAAGCACGGAAGAAGCAAAAACGAAGGGCGCAACGAGGCATAGAAAAATTGCTCTTTCCTGGTTTTGAAGACAGTGCAGTAACGCCGGAGACCCTGAGGTTTCAGACCATTTACGAGAAAGACAAAAGCGACATGCCCTTACCGGCGTAGCATCATTGATCTTTGATGGTGAAGGGTCAGAGACATTATCTGAACGTGACCAAACCCAAAACGAAGGGTGAGCAATGTGGGCAACTCGGCCTTGCGCTTACCGGTTCATCGAGCTTTCAGTACCTCGATATTGAGTGTGTCAGTGTGAGAAAAACAGGCGGAAAACAAGTCGTGGCTAAGTGGAGCGTTTTGAAGCAACGGAAACGCGGTTGTACGGCATAACTTGTTGAGAGGAATGGTAGGCGCGTGCGGATTTGAACCGCAGACCCCTACCGTGTCAAGGTAGTGCTCTACCCCTGAGCTACGCGCCTAAAATCGTGGGATTTCAAAAACCCAAGAAAAACTCACATTCTTAAATTCCGCATTGTCCGCTATATCCGCTCCAGCCGCCTATTCCGCACTGAATTGTGCGGGCAACTGTGCGGGCAAATGGGAGGCGACATAATAGCATGTCATTTCAAAATTACGCACGTGCGGACTTTTCCAGTGTTAACCTATGGAACCTAAAGAAAATGCCCTTGACGGAAATAATGTTTGCGCAAGTTGGTGGCCATTCAAACTTGTGCTGGTCTAGACTTGGTCCGTTTGATGGAGTCGGCCCAGGTTAAGCGAGAGTGAACATCAAGCGATCTCTAATCAAAAACCTGCGCGTATGTAATCAACCCGAGCACGACAAAGCCAAGAAGGCTCAGAATCACCACGAACGTCACATCAACCTTCCTATCTGCTGATGGATTGCGTTTCAAATAACCAGCAATCTGTTGCGCTATTACCGTACCAATCACACTCGCAATGGCAAGTATGATGGCGCCCTTTGCGTTTTGACTAAGTTCAATCATGGTCCAACAGCAACGGCCAATTCTTCCTATGTACGAACGTCTCAGAGCCCACAAGTGGACTCAAACTGCAAGTTGTGATCACGTTTGGCGGATTAGAGGACGGAATAAACGCATTATCTCGTCGGAAGCTTGTTGATCACTTAGATGCCCCTTACTCGAAATTTAGCACTGGTTTCCTACAGTGTGCGAATGAATCACTTCATAACACAGACTGCGCCTCAGCATCAGTTGAATCGACGGTATACACTTCATATTGGTAGACGGTAACACTCTCTTTCAAACCTCGATGCTTTCAGGAGTCTCTGACCACGAATGGGATACTAACATCACCGATGACCCGGAATTTGCGAATTTGGGAGGAGCTCAACTGGAAGCAGTGCCGGGAACGATTGTTTGATGTAGGCGTGTCGAGCCCTTAACTATTCGATAACATCAGTATCGATAGTTCCCTTGCGCAATATCGATAGTATCCATTAGGAGGCTGGCCAAGAACACAAAATGGATTGCTCGTTCCTTACCGATTATTATGTTTTCATGAGCCTTTGGGTTTCGGATGCCAATCATTGAACCTGCAAAAATCTCCATGAATCCTTGTTGAAGTTTTCTACCGTTCTCAGTTGCAAGACTTTCAATAGTAATTATCGGGTTATTTGGTGTGAATGCCTGCCGCATGAGGTCTGCGCCGTCCAATTCGTTTCCTGTCCTTCGTTTCACAATATCCTTTACGCAAGTATTTACATGCCTGAGCGCAGCTAAAGCGGTGTCTCCATACTCGCGAGCGGCAAATCTATTTTTTGTGACGGCGACAATCTCAGGGTGTATAAATTGCCAGAAATCTGGTTCTTGCGCGGCGACCGGTGCGGGTTCCGGTAAATGATGGTCTATTCTGCGCTGAAATTCTTTGAGCAGTTCAATCTTAACTTGCAGCAGTTTAAGAAGCTGCTCGCTCCATCCTCTAAGCTCTGGGTCCGGTACTATATAACCTTCAGTAATCGTTCTAAACTCTTCGGCATAGGTATTGTGGTCAAACAACTCCAACAATACTTCGTATGTTTGCTTATCCCATTCTCGGAATCGTCTGTCAGCGACTTCGTAACCCATCTCACGCGGTCGAATCTGACGCCCGCGCTAATATAGAAAACTCGACCTAATTGAGTGCCGTTGTTGAAACGGAAGTAATGTTGTAGGCGAAAATTTAGGGGCGTGAACCGCTGCGCACCCGCTCAGGTATTCGAAGCCACTGCCTGCTATTGCGGAAATGAATCGTTTCATGGTGACATACGTCAGGCGATGACGCTAACGGTCGGAGGTGAAATGATGGGATGCGGATTTAAAGTGAATTTCTTCTATGTCGAGACGTGTGAGGAGTACTGGATTTCGGGATGCAAAAAGGGTGGAACCGATGCATTGTATCCGACCAGCATTGAGATCGACGACGACGTTAGGGACGAATATTGGACCAACATTCGACGAAAGCCTCAATCGAAAGGAATTTCACGCTTGAGAGATATAGGTAAATATTCTAATTAGTGATGCTTGTGAACACGATTTGCGACTAGCCAATAGTGCCGCTATCATGAAGTACGACGACAGACTTGTTTTAGAAGTGCCGCCCGAGGAAATGTGGGGACTATGCCGAAAAGCTCTCGAAGAGCTGAAGTGGAATGCTCGCGAGGAAGATGAAAACAGCATACGAGGTACGGTGGTCTCTGAACGCTGGTCCATTACCGCCGCGTTTATTCTTGCGATCGAAAGACTGAGTGCCGGCCCAAGATGGTCCACGCAGGTGACGGTTGTTCTCGATGACCCTCGGCTGAAGGAGGATTTGTTTGACACGCTGTCAAGAATAGTCGCGGAACTATTCTTTGCAATCACGGCTCAAAATGACCGACCCGTTTGGGAAAAGTTTGATATTGAGCCTGGGTCGTCAACATCAGCTTCATCCAAGCCCGTTGAAGCAATTAATTATGGTAGCCTCAAGTCGGACCAGAAAGAGCTTACGTCGGGTTCTTCCAGGCCTATCAGGATGCTCTCTTTCGGTGGAGAAGGACTACAGCCGAAGACTTCATCAAAAACGACGGTGGAGCAGTCTGCCGCCAGCGAATCCAAACGCAAAGCGCATCTAATTTTTATCTCTTACAGACATGACGACAGTCCAGATATTACTGGACGCATCAATGACAGGCTCGTGCAGCACTTCGGCTCTGAAGCAATCTTTAAGGACGACCACTCAATCCCTCTCGGTGTTGACTTTCGGCGATATCTAGAAAAAAAGCTTAAGCAAACCACTGTATTGCTTGCCATTATTGGTAATTCCTGGGCGAAGAACAGGCGGACTCGTAAACCTAGACTCGACGACAGCGACTACGTCCGACTTGAGATCGCAACTGCCTTGGAGCGAGACATTCCGGTAATTCCTTTACTCGTAGGCAACGCGCGATTTCCGCCCAAAGCAGATCTACCTGAGGACCTCCAGGGCCTCTATGGTCGCCAACGCAGCCAGATACGTTCCGATCCTGATTTTCATAACGACATGAATCGTTTGATAAAAGAGTTGAAACGTCAAGCCGCCCAGGCTATCGAACCCTAAAATGCCTTACCTCACTCAGCAAGCACAGCAGGCAAACCATCGCTCCCTGTTTGCACGGACTCGTCTCTTTCCCACTATCAAGATATTCGTCGAGGTTACTCGAACCTGAGTGCCACCAATGGATCGACTTTCGTTGCTTTGCGGCCGGGTATGTAACAAGCAATTAATGTCATAGCGGTCAGTGATCAAGCTTCGCCAACCCCACGATCAAACGGGCTCGACGGCACCGATGCGAGAGCTCCGAATTCTAATCTTAAATTCATCGTTATTAATCGTAGAGTTGACTTCACGGGCGCGGGATTCATAATCCGAAAATACGCAAGTTCTTAACTCTATAGACTAAAACAGGTTGCAGCCATAGCGGTTTTATTGGGTTTTTTTATGATCCTTTATGCAGCTATATCGCCTCTGCGTGCCTTTATCTGAATTCCCGTCACAACACCGTCACAAGTCAGACCAACCGCTAGGCATTGTGCCCACCCTGCTTCGATGGCTTTCAAGGTGGCAATGATGTGATGTTCGCTGATTGCTCTTACAAAGGTGAAAATCCAACCGGATGATTAGTAAGTTGACGCTGCTCAAGCTGTCGCTCGTAAGAAAGGCCTGCGCTAAGGTTGTTTCAGACATCGCGGTTCCTTTCACCGCCACCGGATGAATAGGCACCCCAGCGTAAGAAGCTCGTACGTCGAGGTTACTCGTACCTCAGTGCTATTAATGGATCGACTTTCGTCGCTCTGCGGCCAGGAATGTAACAAGCGACTAACGTCACACCGGTCAGCAATACCGCGATGGTGATAAACGTTGCCGGGTCCGTCGGCTCGACGGCGAAGAGCATCGTCGTCATCAATCGGGTAAGAGCGAATGCTCCAACCAGACCGAAACCAATTCCGATCAGCGCCAGTATCATTCCCTCCCCGATCACCATTCGAAACACGTCGCGCGATTGAGCACCGATAGCCATGCGAATTCCGATTTCGTGTGAGCGCTGCGTCACCGCGTAAGACATAACTCCATAAATACCAACAATGGCCAGTATGAGTGCGACCGCTGCGAATACTGTTAACAACACTAAATTGAATCGCCGTCCGGAGTTTGATTCTGACAGAACCTGTTGCATGGTCTTCCACTCTCCCACCGGAAGCTCCTTGTCAATCGTTTGAATTTGATTTTTTACCCCACCCACCAGACTCAGAGGTTCAGTCGTAGTACGAGCTACCACACTCATCGACGGCGACGGCACCTGGAGATAAGGAAAGTAGACTTCAGGTTTGGCGGTTGTATCCAAACCCATTCGCTTTATGTCTGCAACCACACCCACTATTGAAATCCACGACTCACCGTCATCGAAGGTTATACGTTTGGCGAGGGGGTCTTCAGTCGGAAAATAGATCCGAGCAAGATCGCTGTTGATGATCGCAGCGAGTGGCGCATCGCTATTGTCCCGATCCGAGAAGTCTCGTCCTTTCAATATGGAAATACCGAGCGTTTTGAAGTAGCTCGGGCTAATGCTGCTCGTATTGATGATCATCTCTTTGCCGGCCTCAGGTTCCGGACGTCCTTCGATGCGGAAGTCGGAACCGGAAACAGAGAGGGTAAGAGGCAGCGCTGTTGTCGCGCCGGCAGACTGAACACCGGCAAGCGACTGAATGCGCTCCAATGCCTGTTGAAAGAAGGCGGCCTGTTGACGATCCTCTGGATATTTGGAACTCGAAAGCGAGACGTTTACAGTCAATAGTTGATCAGGATTAAACCCGAGGTTTGTCTGCTGCAGTCGTACGAAGCTCTTGATCATAAGGCCCGCGCCGATCAGTAGGACGAGTGAAAGTGCTACTTCGACCGCTACTAACACCTTTCGCGTGCGTTTGCCGGCAACGCTTCCCATCGAGCCTTTCGAACCTTCCTTTAGCCCTTCGTTCAGGTTGGGCTTTGCCGCGTGAATCGCTGGGACTAGTCCGAATAGAAGCCCTGTGATCAGCGAGATGGCGAGCGTGAAACCAAACACTCTGGCGTCAACGCCAACCTCATTGAGACGCGGGACATTGTCTGGAGCCAGTGCCACGAGAATATCTGTCCCCCAATATGCGAGTAGAAAACCGAAGCAGCCGCCGACGAGTGAAAGAATCAGGCTTTCAGTAAGCAGCAATCGCAGAATGCGCAACCGGTTGGAACCTAAGGCAGTGCGAATAGCGATCTCTTTCTGTCGCGCGGCCGCTCTCGCGAGCAAAAGGTTGGCGATGTTTGCACAGGCTATGAGCAGCATAAAAACAACTGCTCCGAGTAACACCAGTAAGGCCGGACGAATCTCCTTAACAGTCTGTTCTTGGGTAAGAATGAGGCTAATGCCAATACCGGTATTGCTTTCCGGATACTGCTGCTCCAGGCGCCGCTCTATAGCGGTCATCTCCGCTCGAGCCTGATCAATTGGTACTCCGGATTTGAGTCGACCAATGGCGAAGAATGAGTAGTTGCCGCGACGCGTCTCATTGGCCGTCGGCGCCAACGGCACATACAATTCAATGGGATCACTGATGACTTTGCCGAGATATCCGAAGCCAACCGGAAATTGAAAGCTGGCGGGCATAACACCTACGACAGTGTAATTCTGGTTATTGAGTGTTATTGATTTGCCTACAATTCCAGGATCCGAATTGAACTGTTTTTGCCAGAGTGCGTGCGCCAGGATCACAACGTGGGCGGCTCGCTCGTTGTCTTCATCAGGTAAGAAGGTGCGACCAAGCAGCGGTGTCGCACCAACCAGCGAAAAAAGATTTGCGGAAGCTCTGATGGTCAGCAACCGCGCCGGTTCGCCCGCGCCGGTGAGGTTCCGATTTGCAAATTGGTAAGCTGAGATTTGCTCGAAGGTCTGGTTTTGAGCTATCCAATCGCGCAGATTCGCGTAGGATACCGGTATCTGAGAAAGGCCTCTGTCCGGGCTTTCTTCCCAGATCGTTACTAGACGAGCCGGGTCATTGTACGGAAGCGGGCGAAGCAATACAGCATTTACCACGCTGAACATCGCCGTGTTGGCGCCGATGCCGAGTGCTAGAGTGAAGACTGCGATGAAAGTGAAACTGCGATGCTTCAGCAGTGTGCGAAGGCCATAGCGTAAGTCTTGTAGCAGGTTTTGCATGGCTTCTCCTTGCTCGCTCGTCGAAGTTGCGCGTCATCTTAGACGCAGCAGATCGGCTGAGTGTTAACGAGCGCCCAAGACGAACGGGATGACACTCAGTGTCTCATGCTCTTTTTTAACACTCAAAACATAGGTCCTAACTGTTCCGTTCAGTAAATGGGTGCAATTCCTTATCGCCCGCTTTCCCCGTTAGAAACACATTTGCGGCAAGGGTCAATGACTTGCCTTCGGCGCAACTTTAATCTTGAGCACATCACCTTCGAATTTGATTACTTCCATTGAGCCGAAATCGGTGCCCTTCAGAGTTATAGTTTTTATATCACCTTCGGAGATCTCGTCTGCCTTTTCAATCACCGAAGTTAAGGCATTTGGATCATTCACGACGCTTCCGTGATAATCCCTGTGGCTCGAGACACGGTGATCATACGTTTCAAGTATTCTCACCTCGTTTGCCTCTGTCCTGGATGATGTTCAAGATTGTTTCGGCTGTTCGCATCTCCCGTACCTTGTAATCCTGAAATCGAGTTACCTGTTCCCCTTCGCCATGTAAGCGGCTTCCCGCTCTCAAACTACCAGGTGACGCTGGACTTCTCGCGGCCCGGAAAACCAACGGATAATCCGTTCATCGAATCCTTCAACGGCAGCTTTCGCGATGAGTGCTTGAACGTCAATTGGTTCCTTTCGCTCGAGGATGCAAAAGAAAAAATCCGGTTGTTTAAGGAAGAGTATAATGGCTTCAGACCGCATAGTGCCTGGTCCGGTCTGACGCCGAACGAGGTGGTCCAACAACACTCTCATGGCCCAATTTTTTCTGTTTTAGACCGGTAGCGGAATTGGGGGAGGCTCAAAAAACCGGAAATCTCTACTCACGGGTGGTCCTAAATTCGGGACACTTACACAGATTCAACTCTGACCCGGCCTTCCTCTCCAACTGAATAGCTAGCCGCAAGTCTCCTTGATACTGCTTCCTAATGTTAATGCGTTTTTGCGGCAAGACGTTTCATGAGGCCGCATAGTAGATATTCTCTGGGCTTTAGATGCCCCGGAGACTTGTGTCGCCGGACACTCTCGCCTGACTTGCACGGATTGCCTCATCGAAGGAAAGCGAGACGGCTGAAGCAATCTCGCCGCCGTAACCTTCTAACTCGAAGGCTTTGCTTCTCGCGGTGAGGTCGATCTTTATATTGCGCTGTGGTTCTTTCGGGTCGAGGAAAATGTTGAGTTCTTCCTTGCCGGTAATACGATCCAAATGATAGCTTCCGCGCAATGACTCGATGTCCGCCTTACGGCTGGGGTCAAATCTTCGGGCCGCTTCGAAGTCGCTAAAAAGAAGCACACCCAGCCTTTCTTCTTTCGCGAAGTCTCTATTGAGCCGAAAGCACGTAGAGGAAAGCTGCTTGTTCCTCGAACAACAACGCACAGACTGCAGCCGCGGCAAATAGCCAAAAGAGCTTTCGACGGCGACGTCTCTGTATTTTAATTTTTTCTTGCCTCATTGAACCAACCCCCTTTTCGTTTGTTTGATGGTGCACTCCTGTGGTGCGCTTCGGCTGTGCCTCAAAAATCGGAATCGTACTTGGATCGGGTCAGTACAGGGAGCGGTAGCGACCTGGTCACACCAGGGGAGTCAAGAATCATTAGGACTATCGCATGCTAATCACTGACCAGGTCGCTACCGCTCCCTGTACTGACCCGATCCAACAATGATTTCTGACTTTTGAGGCAAAGCTGTGCGCTTCCCTAACTCCTAAATCAAGCCGCAGGTTTCCAATGTTCACGGGTCACGGTTCTCGACCGCACTATTTCAACTGAACAAGGCGCTCCCAGAACAACGGATTGGGCGACGTTGCTGAGTTCCCTACGCGTCCCCTGACGATGGACCATTATGTCCGCAGCGATGAAAATGCAATCGGCTGAGCTGTCCCGTGCATGTTCCAAAAGCAGCTCTGGTGCTTCTCCGTACTTAAGCGCAATCGAGACTTTCGAACCTCCTGCCCGCAACTTGCTCACCAGTTCTTCCAGGGTACGCATCCTCTGCGATTCACGAACCGGATCTCTTGGCCCAAGCTCCCCGATTACAATAACGTCTACCCTGGTTCCGATGGGCCAAACCCGCTCGGACACAGCGTCAATTACCCGCTCCATAGAGTGCGTTTCGTCCAGGCCGATCACGATGTGTATCGGAGAATGAACGTTCCTCTGAGACGGTCGTGCAATTCGAACCGAACAATTAGTAGCTCGAGCAACGCTCAGAGCTGGTCCAGCATAATCCGTGATATCCGGTGATGGACTGAGTTGGGCGCCCAGAACTATAAGTTCAGCTCCATAGCTTTTTGCTTTTTCAACGACGTCACTCATTACGGATGCACTCTCTGCCATCGCTTCAGTCGTCACATTGGCTAAGGGGAACAACGAACGAATACGATCGTCCGCCTCGCGCGACAAGACTCGCTGCTCTTCGCAGTCTCGCATTGCCGGCGCAAAAGAAGAGAGTCCTGAGGTCAGGAGTTTCAGCCGGCGAGCGCTTACGGCCCGAGTAATCTCATATGGCGATGAGGGCAACCAGACTTCCGTCACTGCAACCAGCGCCTCAAATTTCTGCGGTAGCCCCGCTCTCTTTAAGCCGTCTATTGCCGTTTCGGCACCATCTGAGCCATCGTACGGAATCAACACTTTAGGTCCATTAGGTTCTACAGCGGCCAACACACGCTGTGGCGATTCCCCATAAGTTTGCTTAGTCACTGGTGCCGACATATCTGCCCTCTCAACCTCCAATACCTCTCAGTTCCATTGGTTCTCACCCGGTGCCAACTTTCGAATCCAGTCCTTCATTACTTAAATCTTCGTTCGCGGCCACTGAAAGCCTGATGGTGAAACTGTGTCCACAATCCTTGCAAACGTAACGTTCGTTTTCGCGTGCTCCGATCACCAATCTAACCTCGGTACACTGTGGACATTTGACAAGCCAACGCCGCAGAGTCTCTGGCAAGCTTTCTGTTGCTTGTTTTTTCAGTTCGTGTTCTTGAAAAACTACATACTTAGTCTCCGCTAATGACATCCGCTTGATTGCTCCTTCATGTTCGCCGCTATCAGTGTTTCTACAGTGACCAGACTAGCCGGAATGACACGAGCGAAGTAGCGTATTAACACCTGAATTTCCGCGTATTTACACCTGATGCTTTGCAAAAGTCCTGACGCGCTCTTCTCTGCGCAACCTCTGTGTCCTCTGTGTCTCTGTTAATGAATTCCGAGTAACACCCCAACCACAGAGACACAGAGGACACAGAGCTTGCACAGAGAAATCCCGGAACAACGACTTTTTGTGGAAGGCCCATGCAAGGGACAGAAATCCGCTTCGCGAACTTAGCGAGCGTTAATAAGTGTGCGTTTCTTTAAATTGCGATTCTTGGAAGTATTGAGGGAGGGTGATGTGGTTCAACTATTTCAGGCGGAAGCTGCGGGCGATAGATTCGGTCTGGTTCGCCAAATCCGACAACATTTTTCGCGGGCCGCTGAACTCAATCCGATAGATGGCTCGTTTGGCTACCTGCAGATAATAGATCACCGCTGCCATCGGTTTACCTGCACTCACATACTCGTACGAGTATTTGGTGCCGCTCAAAGCTCCTTTGAAACTTTCGACTGTCACTGTGATATATCCAAGCCTGGCCGCTTCGATCCTCTGAGATTAGTCTGATTGCCGTCGTTCTCGCACGTGCAGGGCCAGTTCCACCCGGTTGCTCAAATTCTTCTTGTCGAGAATGCGGCTAATATGACCTTCTATTGTTCTTAAACTGAGCTTTAACTCCGCGGCGATTTCCTTGTTTGAGAGTCCGCGCGCGACTGCTTCCGCAACGCGCCACTCTGCGTCAGTCAACTCTTCATCGCGCACAAGATCTATCTCGGTATCGCCTTGTTCTCCAAACATGCGCGCAAGATCAGAATGGGTACGCTGTACTCTGTCGAGAATGCTTTTCACAATAGCAACTAACTCGTCGGTTTCGAAAGGTTTTGTGACGTAGGCGTCAACGCCGGTACGAAACCCCTCAATGCGATCGGCTGTTTCATCTTTGGCTGTGAGGAAGACGATAGGAACGAGGCGAGTCCGCGGTGAGGCGCGCAGATTACGCACAAGGGCGTAGCCATCCATACCAGGCATACGAATGTCACTGATGATCAGATCCGGAACAGATTCGGCAACGCGGATCATCGCTTCACGACCGCGACGAGCCGTCTGCACCTCATAACCCTCTGCGCGCATCGTTTCAGATACTGCAAGCAAGAGCCCGGGATCGTCATCAACGACCAACAACTGTTTTGCCATCGGCGCCCTCCTCAGTACTACGCTTACCTCTGATTGATCGCTTGAAGCGGAGTATAACAAAAGCGTTCGCAGCATCAGATCATGACTGAATCGTCGAGCTCCCCAGATCCTGACCAGCCTTCTCGCGATGAACTGGATAGTTGGGCCAATTGTTACCGCAAAAATGACCGTTCCAATCCCCACCGCCCCACTCGCAAACACGCCACTCTCCACCTCGCGTAAGACACGAGATAACTCCTGCAGTCCACGCGTGAAAACACTCTCGCGCTAGATCGGCGTGACGATTACTCTGCAATGGACTGTTATGTACTTTGAGGTAAGGTATGCAAGACGCAGATGATCTTTCGACAGCGAGAAAAAGAGTTTAGCGGAACTACTGCGGTCAATATTGTGCGCGCGCTTGAACGTGATGACAAAGAGTATCAGCATTGTGGCAGATCTATTCGGCAATATCTGAGCTGGTCGCTGAATCAATTAGGAAGTAGGGTGTCGTCAAGGGATCTCGACGTGAGTGACCGGTTAGAAGACGAAGCATTGGCGCTAGGCTATCTGCTCATGCTCGACGAATACGAAATGGGTGAACTTATTGGTCCAACTGAAACTGAAGGAGTGAGGCGATGAATACAAATCAACCGCAGTCAGGCTTTTTTGACAACGTTTCGGTCTATTTTGATCAGGCAGCATCGTTTACAGAATACCCAAAAGGTCTTTTAGATCAGATCAAGGTCTGTAACAGCGTTTATTCGTTTAAGTTTCCCGTGCGCACCAGGAGCGGCTACGAAGTGATTTCAGGCTGGCGTGCACAGCACAGTCACCACAAGTTGCCTGTGAAAGGGGGCATCAGGTACTCCGAAGACGCTAATGAAGATGAAGTGAAGGCTCTGGCGGCGCTGATGACCTACAAATGCGCCGTGATGGACGTACCTTTCGGCGGAGCGAAAGGCGCGGTGAAGATCAATCCAAAGAACTACACGCTTGAAGAGTTGGAACAGATCACGCGCCGCTACACTTCAGAGCTGATTAAGAAAAACTTTATCGGTCCCGGATTAGATGTGCCCGCCCCGGACTATGGAACCGGCCAGCGCGAAATGTCGTGGATAGTGGATACGTACTCCGCCTTTCACCCAGGACAAATTGATGCTCTTGCTTCTGTAACCGGCAAACCTGTCTCCCAGGGTGGAGTCAGGGGAAGACTTGAAGCCACTGGACGCGGAGTCTTCTTCGGTCTACGAGAAGTATGTAGTAACTCGGACGACATGAAAGAACTCGGTCTCGAAAAGGGTCTCGAGGGTAAGCGGATCGTAGTCCAAGGACTTGGCAACGTTGGCTACAACGCAGCTCACTTCTGTCAACATGGCGGAGGGCTCATCATTGCGATCGCCGAATACGAAGGCGCCATTTATAACGCAAATGGGCTCGATATTGAGGCAGTGATGAAACATCGGAAGGGAGCCGGCTCGCTCCTCAACTTTCCGGGCGCAACCAATCTCAACACTCGAGAGGAAGCACTGGAACTTGAATGCGACATCCTGATTCCCGCTGCGCTTGAGAACCAGATCACGGAAGAAAATGCAGGACGGGTCAAGGCCAGGATTCTTGCCGAGGCAGCTAATGGACCAACCACGGCAGCAGCAGCCGAGATCCTGCGAAGCAAAGGCGTGCTGATCATTCCTGACATTTATTTGAACGCAGGTGGCGTCACGGCTTCATACTTTGAGTGGCTGAAGAATCTGTCGCACGTTCGTTTCGGCAGGATGGGCAAACGGTTTGAGCAAACAAGTTTTGAGAACCTGCTGCGGGTCGTTGAAGATAGTACCGGCCGGCGACTATCGGATGCAGAACGAAAGTCAGTCGCTCGCGGCGCGGATGAGATCGATTTGGTTAACTCCGGTCTCGAGGAGTCGATGGCGATCGCATACAACCAAATTCGTGAGATATGGAAATCCGATTCCCGGATTCCAAGTCTCAGGACCGCAGCTTTTATCAGTGCAATTAACAAGATCGCTATCTGTTATGCGGAGCTTGGTATTTTCCCGTAAGTGGTCTGATCACGGCACGCGAAGAAAAAGAAAACGGTAGAAGTGAAGGAGTATCATGGAAAGCTTAGAGTTCGCACAAGAGACAAAGTTATCGAATAACGATGTCTATGAAGTTATGGAACCGGAGAGATCTACATCAGTCGATCGCATCGCTCGAATCGAGAACGATCTAACTGACGAGCGCGAACGGCACCTTAGATTGTTGGCCGAATTTGATAATTACCGCCGGCGGACGAAAGAGGAACGCGCGCTTGCGGAAGAGACTGGCAAACGCGAAGTTCTGCTTGCGCTTCTCGACGTGATGGACGACTTCGACCGCGCGCTGTTGCACATCGGCGAAAGAACAGATGCAGTTGCCGACGGTCTCCGCTTGATCCATCAGCGACTCAAGAATGTACTTGAAACGCACGGAGTCATACCATTTGAAAGTGAAGGCGAAGTATTCGACCCGGACATTCACGAGGCGATGACTATGATCGATGGCGATGGAGAACAATCCGGCAGAGTATATAGCGAGCATCGACGAGGCTATTTGATAAACGGCAAACTTCTCCGCCCCGCTCGCGTGGCTGTCTTGAAGTAGTGAACTCGTGAATGACTATAGTTTCGAACGAGCTTTGCCTCAAAAGTTTGAGAACGCTCTTCTCTGTGCAACCTCTGTGTTCTCTGTGTCTCTGTGGTTAACGAATTCACCACAGAGACACAGAGAACACAGAGGTTGCACAGAGCACCGCACAGTAAACCGAACCAACCACTCACGTAATAACACCCGCCTGAACGCTTGCAACTCCGCAGTGTTGCAACCGCTCGGTTGAGGTTGCACGTAGTTGAGCAAGTAATAAGGAGGGCTATTGAAAATGACGTTTACATTGGGTCTCTTAGCAAGTACCAGCTCAGGAATTGAGTGATCGCGTCCGTTAATGATTGGGTGGCTCGTCATCGCGCTGACGTTAAGTTTTATCGAAGTATGGCTGCTGACGGATGGTTTTTCGTCACGGAGAGTGCCGTTCAAAGCCACACGAGCGCCAGCTTCCTTCAAAGAAATGACTTAAAAGCATAACGAGGCTGTAACGTCTCAGTCTTAGTTTTATTTCTGAGGAGGCTTTGCGTCAAAGTCAGAAATCATTGTCGGATCGGGTCAGTACAGGGAGCGGTAGCGACCTGGTCAGTGATCAGCCTGCGATATTCCAAATGATTCTTGACTCCCATGGTTGGACCAGGTCGCTACCGCTCCCTGTACTGACCCGATCCGACAATGATTTCTGACTTTTGACGCAAAGCCTTCTGGGGAGGTAAAAGTCACGGCAACAACAAGGCATCAAAAGGAGTCAGGTAAGACGGACATAACAAGGCCAATCAACGAGGTCGACACTGAACTATGAAGCTACTGATTGCGGTTGATTCAGCGATTTCGACTGACGTGCTCGTCGCGGCCGTTGGGATACGCCCCTGGCCCGACGGTACGACCGCGCATGTGCTTTCGATCGTCGCCGACATGGATGTGCCTGAGGAAGTGTGGCGCAAAGAGGGCTATGGAAAGCGCGCCATAAAGCAGGAGATGGAGACGAGGGGAGAGGAAATAACCGCGCGATCAGTCGCGCGCCTGAAAAACGTCGGCATCCCCGTTGAGGTGGTGGTGGCGAGAGGCGACGCGCGTTTTCTCATCCCGTTTTACGCGCGGAAGTGGTCTTCGGATCTGATCTTCGTCCGCGCACATGTCCGTAAGGACTTAACACACTGGATGCTCGGGAGCGTGGCGAGAGCGGTCGTCACGTTCGCTCCGTGCACCGTTCAGATTGTGCGTGATGCCGCAGAAGATCGCGCGCACACGGTGGATAGCGCCCGGAGGGTGCTGCTCGCCACCGACGGCTCGGAGACTTCGAATCAGGCAGCACGAGCCGTCGCCGCCCGACCGTGGCCCGAAGGAAGCGAGTTCCGCGTAATAACCGTTGAAGAGCCGTGGGCGATCAAATCATCCAGAGTGAAACGCGGGAAAGTACCTCAGGAAGCAATCAGCACTGCCGAACAACTGCTGGGCTCCGCTGGTTTGAAAGCCACGGGGGAGGTGCTCTCCGGTAAACCAAAGGAGGCTATTTTGAAGGACGCGGGAAACTGGGTCGCTGACCTGATCGTCGTCGGCTCACACGGGCGCCGAGGTTTCAAGAGATTTCTCCTGGGGAGCGTCTCCGAAGAGGTCGCGATGAACGCGCATTGCTCGGTTGTGGTCGTGCGCGGTCCACGCAAAGGTGAAACCTGATCGTCCTTGCCGCACATCTTCCGGAAAACTGCCCACGGCTAATGCTTACTTTCAGGATTGCGACTTACAACATTCACAAATGTCGCGGGCTCGACCGCCGTGTGCGTCCGGAGCGGATCGTCGAGGTTTTGAAAGAGACAAGTGCCGATGTTATTGCTTTACAGGAAGTCGTGGGAATGGACCACGCGGATCCTCAGCACAATCAGGTGCGCTGGATCGCGGGCGAACTCGGATTTCATTACCGCATCGGCGGCAATCGTCGTTTGCATGGCGCGGCTTATGGAAACGCTGTGCTCACACGGTTGCCGATCGCAGCCAGTCACAACCACGACATCACCTGGCGTAAAAGTGAACCGCGGGGCTGTTTGGATGTGCTTCTGGAATTAGAAGGGCGAGAAGCCCTCCATCGTCTGCGAATCTTCAATGTCCATTTGGGAACCGGTTACTTCGAGCGACGCTACCAATCAAAGAAGCTGCTCGACATCATGGACGATGGCTCTCACGACAGTTCACCGCGCCTTGTACTCGGTGATTTCAATGAGTGGCCGCGTGGACTCGCGTCACATCTGCTCGAGACTCACTTCAATACCGCTGAACCCCGACGGCGCCTTGGCCGCGCACGCAGTTATCCCGGCATCCTGCCGTTGGCCCACGTGGACCACATTTACTACGACTCCCCACTCCAGGCCGTAAATGTCTCAATTCACCGCACTCGGCTCGCGCTAATCGCTTCAGACCACTTACCGGTTGTTGCCGAATTTCGCTATGAACCTACTTAAAACTTACTGACTCCGCGCTGATTGCCTTCGCGGTATAGTTTGTGAGCTTTGTAAAACAATGCAAACGCGATCCATACGAACACAATAGCCAGCGGATACACAAGGATGCGCGGAAAGAACCAGAAGAAAATCGCTAAGACCAGCAATAGCACGCCCGTCGTTACCATGATGTGCGCCTCGACGGGCTCGAGCACGCGTCGATTCGTGAAGGCCGCGCCGATCGCGTTGCCGAGGCGAATCGCTCCTGCTGCCGCACGTCCGCCGCTACCCCCACCGCTGGACATCGCCGGATGCGGATGCGGCGGCTCATTGGGCGCGTGGATTTTGTGTTGATCATCCAAAACGACCTCTGTCGAGTTGTCCAGGTCATGGAGATATGTCTCCTCCATCAGACGAGCAAACGCTTCGTCTTCGACTACTGCATCCAACTCACAATTGCCGAACCAACTCGCGATGTTGAGATTCGTCGAACCGACGCGAGCCCAGTTTCCGTCGGCGACCGCAGTTTTCGCATGCAGCATCGTGCCGTTCCACTCGAACACACGGACACCGGCTTCCAGCAATGGGCGATACCCGGCTCTCGATAGAGGTCTCAGGAGAGGAATATCTGTCCCGTTAGGCACGAGCAAGCGTACGTCAACGCCGTCCTGTGCCGCGGCCTTCAAAGCCTGCACGTAGGTGGTCATCCCGGCGTAATAGGCATCGGTCAACCACAAGCGCTTTCGTGCGAGCGCGGCGACAAGTTGATCCACACGGAAAAGCCCTGCCGTTGCGGGCACACTTGCCACAACGCGCAAACGCACATGGCCGGCCGGATCCAGCACGTCTCTGCTGACTAATTCAGATTCGGGAATCGGCTCACCCATCATGGCCCAAACTTGTGCGAACGCACGTTCAATATCTGCGACAGCCTTCCCGCGCACTTCAACTCCGGTGTCGCGCCACGGCTCGATCTTCTTTTCAGGAATGCCTTCCCACATCCGCCCGACGCACAGACCAGTAATGAAACCCACCTGCCCGTCAACTGAGATCATCTTGCGGTGGTCGCGCGAGAGCCAGCCGAGCGGCGAGTCAAAGCGCGGCGGGTTGTAACAGCGCACTTCGACGCCACCCGCGCGCAGATGATTCCAGAACGACCGCGAAGTCTTACCGAAGCCGCCCATCCAGTCGTAGATTAAGCGCACCCTCACACCGTCCCTCGCTTTCGCGACAAGCGCGTCGGCAAACCTCCACCCAGCACTGTCTTCATGAATGATGTAGCTCTCGAAGTTGATGTGATGTTTCGCGACGGCAATAGCATCAAGCCAGGCGGGATAATTCTCTCTCGCGTCTATGAGCAAACGAACGCTGTTTCCTTCGACGAGCGGCGCCCCAGCAGCACGCGAGAAGGCCTGGTCGGCGAGTTCGCGCACCGGTGGCGCACTCGCGCGCTCCATTCGTTCGCGTTGCAGGGTGGTGCTCATCGTCCGTTCCTGGATCAATCTTCAGCCGATTTGGACTGATAGCATGGAGACCGACCCTCCATCGAAGCCCTGCACAGGAAAACTAATGGGCTCCCCTTCCCTCATTTGAGCGATTACGTACAGGAGCGGCAAATAGTGGTCGGGCGTGGGAATAGACAAAGTCGCGTCACGTCCTAATGTCTCGTAAGCAATGAGCGGATCGTGTGCGCCCGCCAGCAATAGTTCGCGAGCTCGTTCTTCAAATTGCACGGCCCAGTCGAGCGGCTCGACCTGTTGACGACCCCACGCATACGCATGCAGGTTGTGTACAAGGTTGCCGCTTCCCATGATGAGCACCCCTTCATCGCGCAAACTGGAGAGTCGCTTTGCAATCTCATAGTGGAACTCGGCCGGCTGCGTGTCATCAATACTGAGTTGAATCACAGGAACATCGGCTGCAGGAAAAACGTGACAGAGCACGGACCACGTTCCATGATCTAAACCCCACCGAGTATCTAATTCCACAGAGACTGGCGCGAGCAAATCTTTTAAGCGATTTGCAAGTTCCGGATCGCCAGGCGCCGGGTACTGGACATCAAAAAGCGCGCGCGGGAACCCACCGAAGTCGTGAATCGTACGCGGTCGCTCCTGCCCGCTCACCAACGTCGCAGACAGGTACCAGTGCGCCGAAACGCAAACGATCGACTTCGGCTTCGGAATAGTGTTGCCGATAGTGGCCCACGCTTTGGTCCATTGGTTACTCTGTACCGCATTCATCGGATTGCCGTGCCCGAAGAAAATGGCAGGCATTGACTTTGTCATGTTCATCCTCCTTGCTCGTCTTCCTAATCGTCAGCGACATCGGCTTCCGACTTAGACCGGGGCGGGAAGCCAGCAACGGGAAGGTGCCAGTCGCGCCGTATGGCGACGAATCGAATTCCGAAGCAGAGAGCAGCGCCGGCAATTGCCATCGCAGTGGGTGGAAGATTCAGCACGTGACCTACTACTACCACTACCGCGCCAGCCAAGGCCGCCACAGCATATAACTCTGCGCGCAACACAGTGGGGACTTGCGCGACAAGCACGTCGCGCAGCATACCGCCACCAATTCCTGTCAGGACGCCGAGCAGCGCGGACATTACCGGGTTGAGTCTATAGCCGAGCGCCTTTTGCGTGCCGACAACAGCGAAAAGCGCCAGGCCCGCGCCATCGAAAACCAGAACGTGGTTACGCAGATTGCGCAGCCGTTCACTGCTCGGATACCAGAAGAACACTACCAGCCCGGCGAGCAGAGAGACTGCGAGGTAACGCCAGTCGCTGATCGCTGCGGGCGGGACAGCGCCGATCAGCAGGTCGCGCATAGCGCCACCTGCGCTCGCCGCTGCGAAGGACAGCACAAGCACGCCAAACAGATCGAGACGTTCCCTCACCCCGGCCACCGCGCCACTCAGGGCAAACACGAACGTGCCGATAAGGTCGAGCACCAACAGTGTGCCCGCCGCATAGGCCTGGAACTCTGCGAGAGCATTCAAGGCTTCTTGACTTACCGTTGGCTGGATCATGCATGAACCCTCGGATCATCCCTGGGTACGGTCATGGCGATCGCGATTATGGCTACAATCACCATTATCACGTTGAATAGCAATGCGATGGCAGCGCCGAATCGAATGCCGACATTGTCGGTCCTTCCCAGGAACAGATCAGATAAAGGCGCGAAAGTGGAATTCAGGCCACTGAGCGATGTGAAGAGCGCTGCGGAGATCGCCACACCAAACGCCGCTCCCAAAGACGACGCCATCTTGTAAATACCCGACGCGGCGCCAGCCTTTTCATTAGGCACATTGGAGAGCGCCGCGTCAGTCGACGGAGTAGCGTAAAAGCCGAGGCCGACACCGAAGAGTGTGAACCCAACAAAGGCGACGATCATATATTGGCCGGCCAGCAGGAAGGTAAAGGTCGTCAGCAGGATTCCGGTTGCGGTGATGGCGCACCCTATCAGCATCGGTTTTCGCGCGCCCATCTTCTGAAGAAGCTTTTCACCGACACGGATGGTGCTCAGAATCGCAACCAGATACCCGATGGTCAACAGTCCTGATTGCAACGAAGATAGCCCCGCTGCCTGTTGGACCAGCGACAGCGCGACGAGCAGTGTTCCGGCTGCGCCATTGAGTAGGAAGTTGGAGAGCGTCGCACCTGTATACGTCTTGTTATTGAATAGTCTGAGATCGACAAAACCATCAGGATTACGTGATTCGACCCTGAAGAACACCACTGCAGCAACGACGAAGACAACGGCAAGTGTTATTACCACGGGATTCAACCATCCCAGGGCGGAGCCTTGTCCGATGACAATGTTCACGGCCACCATCGAAATGATGAAAGAGGTAAAGCCGAACCAATCAAAACGCCGCTTGTCTGCCGATGTAACCTTGCTTTCGGGAGCGCCGCGTAACAACAAAAAGCTTACAACGGAGACAATGATCGACGTCCAGAAGATCCAGCGCCATCCGAGAGAAGAAGCGACGAGGCCACCGAAGAGAGCCGAGACGCCCGAGCCACCCCATGAGCCGATGGACCAGTAGCTCACGGCACGCTGACGTTCCTTGCCGTCGAAGTAGTCTTTAATTAAGGCCAGCGTCGCCGGCATGATACACGCAGCCGACAGACCTTGAATGATGCGTCCGGTCATTAGAAAGGCGCCGGTGCCGGCTGGAGAGATCGCGATCAGCAGTGAACCGAGGACGCTCAGCGCCAAGCCGGCATAGGTAATCTTCAAACGTCCCAGGCGGTCTGCAAGGCCACCCGCGACAACGATGAAAATTCCTGAGAAGAGGGCCGTAATGCTTACGGCGATATTGTTCAGGCTTTCGCTGATCCGCAACTCTTCGCGCATCGTCGGAGCAACATTTAGTGTTGTCTGCGCAAAGAGCCAGAAGCTGATGACCGCGAGGACAATGCCGAGAATGAGTCTGTTGGCGCCTCGATGTATGTCGATAGTCAAGACGAGAACCTCACTTGGTGTTGTCTAAGCTGGATTTCTCTATGCAGTTCTGTGTTCTCTGTGTCTTTGTAGTTGTTATATCCGGCATTTCCATAACCACAGAGACACAGAGAATGCGGAGGTTGCACAGAGAAGAAGCTGAGAACAGGACAAGCACCACCTCATTTCGCTAAGTACGTCAAAGCGGCAACCACGAGTGCTTGAGTGCCGTGGGACAGCGTCGGTTCAATGACCGGTGCAAAGAATTCAGAGTGATTGACGGGAATGTCCTGCTCCACGCGCCCAGCATCCAGAGCACGTTGGTATTTCTCGGGATCGATGCCGCCAACTCCCCAGTAAGTATAGGGCGTGCCGAGAGCGTCAGGGATGTCGCTGAAATCTTCGCTCGCGGTCAGCCGTCCGAGATCGAATACGGTTTCTGCTCCGAAATGACTCCGGAATGCGGACGTGATCTTTTCCGTGACTTCAGGGTTGTTGTCAGTCAGCGGGTACTGATCGAAATACTCGAATTCAGGCGGGCGCGGTGAGCCCGACGCCTCACACTCGGCTTTGACCATGCGTTCGATGCTGTCGATCATTCGCTGGCGCACCGCAATGTCATAAGTCCGCAGATTGGCCAACAGTACTGCGCGATCGGGGATGATGTTGCTCTTCGAGCCAGCCACACTGCTGCCGACAGTCAGCACTGCAAACTCGCCGGGCTTCGTCTCCCTGGAAACAATCGTTTGGAGGCGCAGGACCACGACTGCCGCCAGTACCACAGGGTCCACGCTGTTGTGGGGCATTGAGCCATGCGCTCCCTTGCCATAAAGCGTGATGCGAATGCTGTCCCCGGCCGATAGGACCGGGCCCGCCTGTGTGCCGATCTTTCCCGCCGGGTAAGCCAGCACGTGCTGAGCGAACGCGACATCCGGCTTGGGAATACGATCGCGCAGACCACCGTCCATCATCGCTTTCGCGCCGCCAGCGACCTCTTCCGCAGGTTGGAACAATGCGATAAAGGTCCCGCCCCACGACTGCGGAGCCTGGACGAGAAGTTCGGCCGCGCCCAGCAGACACGTCACATGCGCGTCATGGCCGCAAGCATGTGCGACGCTGACTGTGTTCCCGGCATCATCAACTGCGGTGCGTGTCGAAGCATAAGGCAGACCTGTGTTTTCACGCACTGGAAGTGCGTCCATATCAGCTCGCGCCAGTACAGTCTGGCCTTCACCGTTACGTAGAATGCCGACGACTCCGGTACGACCAACTTCCTCGAGAACCTCATAGCCGAATTCCTTCATCTTCGAGGCTACAAGACCGGCCGTTTTGGTTTCCTGAAAACTCAACTCCGGATTCGCATGTATGTCCTTATATATATGCTCCTGCCATACGGAGGTATCCCGCAGACCGGTCAGAACCGCTGAGACTCTCGCGGCTGATAGTTGGTCCCGTATTACTTCTGTCATTCATCTCCTCCTCTCGCACTTCAAATCGCACAACCGATGGCGCTGGCTTCGTCAGCTACCTCCGACTCGCTTTCTTCGTGGCGCCGCGGATAGAGAATGATCGTTCCCACTACGGCGGCGATAAGTGACGCGATGAAGATTGCGATTTTCGCGGCGGCGTAGTCGGCGGCATTTGGAAATGCCAGTCCAGCGATAAACAACGACATCGTGAAACCGATTCCGCCGAGCGCGCCTGCGCCGACTAACTGACGCCACGAGTAAGCTTCGGGTTTCACGGCGATGCCGCTCCGCACCGCGAGCCACGAGGCCGTCACGATGCCGATCGACTTCCCCACGACCAATCCCAGCGTAATTGCCGCCATCAATCTTCCGTTTTCCAGGAATACGTCCGTGGACCAGACAACACCGGCGTTCGCCAACGCGAAGATCGGTAGCACGACATAGCTCGACCACGGCTCGACTGACCTAAGGAGCTTGTCGGCGGGCGACTCGATGCGGGAGTGGATCGTATCGAGCGCCCGCAGTGCCGGCTCGGATGGTCCAGGATGCATGGCTTCCCCACTGTGGAGGTCTTCTTCGTGGATAACTGTCGTTGCCTGCGCTAACAGCGCTTTCAGGTTGGCCGGAGGCCGCGCGGGTATGAGCACGGCCAGGATCACGCCCGCCAGCGTAGCATGCAGTCCGGCCTCATGAAGGAAGAACCAGAGCACGATGCCGCTCAGCGCGTATGGAAGGACGCCGTAGACGCCGGCGCGGTTGAAAACGGTGAGCAGGACCACAACCACGGCACCGGCGATCAGATAAATCGTTGCGAGGTCGCCGGTGTAGAACAGCGCGATGACCACAATTGCGACGATGTCGTCGATGATCACAGCCGCGGTCAGGAACACGCGCAGCTCAATGGGAACGCGGTCGCCGAGCAACACGATCAGCGCGACGGCGAAGGCAGTGTCGGTCCCAATCGGAATTCCCCAACCATGCCTCAAGTCCGGCGGCGCGATCGACGCATAGATGACCGCTGGCAGGACGATGCCGCCGAACGCGGCAATCACCGGAAGCGCTCCTGATCGAAAGCTCGCGAGGTGGCCCACTGTGAACTCACGCTTGATCTCGAGTCCGACCACGAAAAAGAAGATCGTCAGAAGCCCGTGGTTGACCCAGTCCAGCAGTGTTAGGCCGAAGGTGAATGTGCCCCACTGAAATCCAAGAGTTGTATTCCACCAGGATAGGAATGCCGGCGCGACGCGCGAATTGCTGAGCACAAGCGCGAGCAGCGTCGCCAGGCCCAGAAGCAAGCCCGACGATGGTCCCCAGCGAACGAACTCGAACGCAGCAGCCTGGATCCGGTGGCCCAGTGGGGCCAGCATCGCATCGGCCAGAGAGCTTTCGTCCCAGGCTCCTGCATAGCGGCGGCCGTTGATGAAGAAGGTCGGCGTCACCCGCGCACCGCTGCGTCGCGCACTCTCGGCATCCTGGCGCACGCGCTCCTGCGCTGCCTCTGATACGGCCTCGGATACCGCGCCGGGCAAGTTGAACTCGCGTGCAATCCGTTCGAAGTCGCCCTCAGAGAACGCGGGCCCACGTTCCATTAATGCCTCGTGAACTTCCCAGAAACGTCCGGTAGTGTCAGCCGCATATTCTGCCAGGGCGGCGGCGTGTAACGCGTTCTCGTTGTCGGCTACTGGGAGGTGTCGAAACACATAACGCATCCGCTCTCCGAACCGGCTCCGCAGCCCCTCGATAACCTCGTGAACCGCGTGACAGTAAGGGCAGGCGTAACTACCGTACTCGACAAGCGTGAGCTCGGCGTCCGGTGGTCCAAGAACGTGGTCGTGGTCCAAGTCAATAGGAGGGTCAAGCTTCTCGAGTTTCATTGGAATTTTTTAGCCACAAAGAGGCACAAAAAAGTTCAAGAAATCACCATGATATTAAGTCTGTAGTTACAATTAGACCACTTGTCCTGTGTCGATCCGTGATCACGGTTCTAAACCCTCTGCTGCGAACCGCCCGTAGAAGTTAATGAAGTGCCCGCCGTGAGATTTCAGTATCTCGCGCGCTCGCTCTCGCGCTTCCCCGTCTTTGGCGACAACTCCAATCAAGTAATGACTGGCCCGCAACTCTTTTTCGACCCGCCTGACAATTACAGGTGAGTCATAGAAAGCGGGCACCTTCTGGGTTGAATCAAAGAGATGGACACGGACCATCGCTTCGTGCCCCTCACCGCTCATATCGATCCGGGCAGCCCCTTCGTGATCCGTCAGGAGTTCTACTTCGCTCGCAGCAAAACCCGCCTCTGTTAAATCACGCATTGCGTCTTTGGCGTCACCCGCAGCATCGATACTTCCTACGACCTTATTCGTCGGATCGAAGGTGAATTCAGAGTTTGCGCTTCGGTGTGGTGTCTCGTTCATAAGTCTCCTTCCAAAACCTGAGCATTACCCAAGCCATGCCGCTGTACGGCTCTGTGCCAGAGCAGTTACCGTCATTTTCTTCCTTATTGTTGACTTTTGTTTTTTAATCTTAACTCTTTTTCGGAAAAAAGATTTTCAAATTATGCGATCTCTTCGTCAGTGAAGCGGTCTTGCGGCGCGGCCCTTCAACTTCAATTCGATCGCCACGCTTCTTCTTCACGATCACACTCCTATTCATACTCAAACGTCACGGTCGGGCGTGGACGCAAGCGGATCGTGCTCAACGGGCGAATGCGCCTCCGCGTTTTTGGGGAAGATGAGCGATGCGATGATCGACAACAATAGAACCAGCGCAATGATCCCAAGAGATAGACCTGTAGGTAGTTTGTACACGTCGCTGAGGAGCATCTTCGCGCCTACAAATGCGAGCACGAGCGAGAGGCCGAGTTTGAGATAATGGAATTTATGGATCACTCCGGCGAGCAGGAAGTAGAGCGAGCGCAAACCGAGGATCGCGAATACATTCGAGGTGTAAACGAGAAAAGGGTCTTGGGTAACGGCGAAGATCGCCGGGATCGAGTCCACCGCGAAAATCAGATCGGTTGTCTCAACTAACACGAGCACAACGAAGAGTGGCGTCGCCACGAGCGGCGCCGTCCCACCACCTTCCCGCACGAAAAAATTCTGTCCGTGATAACGGTTCGTCACCGAAATAAAGCGGCGCACCAGCCTTATTACGGGATTCGACTGCGGCTTTATCGCGTGCTCCGTCTGAGTCGCCATTCTTAGTCCCGTAATGACTAAGAACCCGCCGAAGACGTAGATGATCCAGTGGAATTGTTTGATGAGGTAAGCACCAGCACCGATCATCGCGCCACGCATCAGGAGCGCGCCGATTACGCCCCAGAAGAGGACGCGATGCTGATACTTCGACGGCACCTGGAAGTAGGCGAAGATGAGGACGAAGACGAAGATATTATCGACTGAAAGCGCCTTCTCGATCAGGTAGCCGGTCAGAAACTCCAAACCTGCCTGACGTCCGATGAAGTAGTACACGCCGTAGTTGAATAGAAGTGCGAGCACGACCCAGACAGTGCTCCACCCGGCGGCTTCCTTGATGGAGACTTCGTGCGCGTGACGATGGAAGATGCCCAGATCGACCGCGAGCATCAACAACACGAAGACGTTAAATCCAACCCACAACCAAATCTGGTCCATGATCGTTCGTTCTACTACCCTTCACTCGTCAATGAGGAGCGAACCGTCTAAGAGCCACGAGCCGTTCGCGCGCGCGACGGCGTGGGGATCAGTTTCTCCCACCGCCGAAACGAGCGCGATCTCCGACATCGCAAACACGCCGTTGGCAACGTCACCATTCCGTCATGTTGTATCTAGTTCGGGTAGCTAATGAAGACATCATTAAACTAACTCAGGGTGAGAAACAGCTATAAAAACAAAAAGGATGAGACCGTCCGAGGAAGGTCACATCCTTATCCCACGCGTACTTTCACAAACTGCGTCAAGTACGATCAGATGCGTTGCTAGTTCGCCCTTGGAAATAACCTGCCGCACGCGGGCTATTTTTAACTGTCATTCGCCTCCGAACCCGCGTGTCACCCGCGAACCAGAACAGCGCCGTTCAAGGCCGTTTCTATCAGATGAAACAAATCTGGCCCAGGGTCGGAGCCAACTCGTGTGGAGAGTCCGACCCAAGCCCGGTGTTCCTCGATCATAACGCTAATTCTTCAATGGAATTTTGGACTCTAGCACATGACCGATCTTCGGTGAGTACGCTTGAGTACACACGAACGCACTGTTGTGATAAGGGCAAATCCGATCACTTCTGCGAGCGAGCACGATGGTCGCTACGATTGCCGTGATGTTAATGACCTGCACAAGTGCAAACAGGGTGTCGTTTCGAAAGATGCAGTAGCTCAGGAGCAGTGCGCCCGCAACCAGCCAAATGACCCAGGTTAAAATACTGATGCCCCACGCGCATTTCTCAACATAGAGATGGCGTATTTGAGGAACATACGCCACTATGACGAGTGCTGTCCCGGCCCACCCCAGCATTTCCATCTTCAAAGTCATTTGGCATTCTCTTTCGAAACCGTTCGGTCGACTTAGAGTGATTTCAAATACTCTACTAAGTCTTTCTTCTCCTGCTCAGTCAAACTCAATTTCTTAAAGCCGTTGTAGTGGTTGACCACATCTAACAGCGTCGGAAAGCGTCCGTCATGATAAAAGCCGCCCTTGTGTATTTTCTGCATATCAAATAAAGCTCGCAGCGGCGTTGTTACATAACTTCGTGCTGGGCCACGGTTAGCCTGAAAATCGTCAATGCCAATTTCTTCGGCCTTGTGAAGGTTGTTTCCAGGCTCAGTAAAAATCGGCGGCACGTGGCAAGTCGCGCACATCGCCTTGCCGTTGAATAGCGCTTGTCCACGCTGTGCGGCGGCTACGTCGTAGCTGCCTGGAGGTGGTTTGGGGACGGGCATTGCTAGTTGATAGAAATGCAGAGCCGGAAGCTTAGCGGTAATCAAGTCCCTGGCATCACGTTTATGACCCCAGCCGGCCTTTGCTGCGACCGGATATTGCTGGGCGTTCTCCAAACGCGAATCGAAGAAGGTGCCCTGGCCATACATCTGAGTGTTGGCGACATACGCATTCCAATAAGTAACTGTGCCCCACCCACCGGTCCACGTGTGCTGGTTGACACCGGCCAATCCAAAAGCCGAAGGCATTAAGGTCGCGGCGATCTTGCCATCAGGAGTTTTGGCTTTTCCATCCATGTTTAGTTCCGCGTCGTAACGACCTGGTCCCCAGCTATTCAACACGGTCTTTACGGTTTCCACATCGACACTTAGCAGATCACTGAACGGCTTAAGATTGGGCGCTGTCGCCACAATCGCTCCGACATTCAAGTCGCGATTGCCCCAACCGTCGAGACGCTTACCGATTCCGGGTGCGAATGAGTCGTCAACGGTGGAGTGACACAGGGCGCATTGGATGCCGATGGACCGCAAGTTTCCCTGCTCATTAAAAAAACCTGTTATGCCGACGACGGCCTTTAGTTTGATCAATGCAACCGTTGTTGCCGGATCATCGAGATTAACCTTGCCAGCTTTGATCTGCGCCACCAATTCAGATGGAAGCGCCTCGGCATCAACTTTTAACCCCAGCGCCAGCGCCGTCTTGGGACTGACTCCGTTGCCTACCCCGCCAAGCTTCGCGCCTGCAATTGACTCATGTAGACGCAGCTTTCCGCCCCAGAAATCCTCCGAGCCAAATGTGTCGTAGCGGAAGATCTGTTTCCCTTCCTGCATCATCCGCTGTGCGTTGTCACTAATTTGCTGATCGTACTCTTTTTCATTTTGACCACGACTTCGATCATCGGCTCGTTGGGCGCGACTTCGATTAGAAAGATAACCAACGGCGAAAGTTAAGGCTGTGGCCAGGACCAGAACCTTGATTAGCATCATCGGTTTCCTGTTTTTATCTTTGACTGGACCTCTGGTTCGCTTGGTGACTGCCACCAACTCAGGTCGGGTATTGCTGCTGTCTGACATACGTCCTCCTTCGTGAGCACAAATTGATTAAGTTGCCTTACGCCAATCGGCAAGAAATTGCTGAAGCCACGTTTCTGTAAGTGGATGATTAATGAGTTGGGCCATAACTTTGAATGGCATCGTCGCGACATCTGCCCCAACGCGTGCCGCTTCAATCACGTGAATGGGATGGCGGATGCTGGCCGCGAGTACTTCGGTTTTCCAATCGTAGTTGTTAGATTTCGACGATGTCGGCGACGAGCTGCGCTCTGGATCCATACCGTTGCATGTAAACAGATCCATGGTCCAAGATTCGTCTAACGGCTGAGCCGGCAAACCTTCCAACCTACTTGTCGAATCCACGACTCAAACGCGCCAGGGCAAGGGCGCCGAGTGCCAAGCCGAAATCTCGCAACGCTACGTCGAAGTAGCCAGGTATCATCAGGAGATTGACTACGATCAGTAGAAGCCATAACGAAACAACGTACGCGAAAACCTTTGGCTTAAATGCGACCCCAAGGCCGGCAATTATTTCGATCACGCCAACCACGAGCATGAACTCGTGACCATGACCGCCGAGCATTTTGGTAACAACTGGAGGCAGGTATTGCTCCCAATTCACCAGCAGGTTAAAAAACTTGTCCAAGCCCGCAACGATAGGCGCAATTGTGAAGGCGACATGCAGGATCCGGTACGCCTCATATGCCGAACCAGACGCAACAGATTCTTCGTTGATTAGAGAATAGCGGCGGGCCGGTTCTTCAAATATGTGTTCCATCTTTCGTATCTCCATTTCCAAAGATTTTGGAATTTCGCCGATCGCGATTCCTTTTAGCCGAAGGATACATCATTACTACAATAAGTCAAGGACATGCTTGACTTATTGTGCTTATTCCTAACAGGTGCGATAATACGGCCCGGTATGACGACAAAAATGGACAAGCGGTTTTTCGAGAGTACGCGCGGCCAGATCATTCGGCTTATGCGCGGAACAACGAAGTCCGTCAATGAGTTAGCTGAGGAACTTGAGCTAACGGACAATGCAGTGAGGGCTCAACTGCTTTCGCTCGAGCGCGATGGACTTATTCATCAGAGCGGCATACAACGCGGCACACGCAAGCCGCACTTCGCCTATGAGTTGACGAGTGAGGCGGAGAAGCTATTCCCAAAAGCATACGATGCCGTACTGACTCAATTGATCGCCGTCTTAAAAGGACAACTCACTCCGGATGCTCTGGAAAAGGCTTTACGCGAGGTAGGGAGTTCGTTAGCTCGTTCTCAGACTGGTGGCGCACAGCACGGTGACTTCGAAAGCCGTCTCAGGATGGCCTTAACAGCATTGGAGGCTATCGGCGGAACCGCGCGCATTGAGAAGAACGGCGGAAACTGCGTCATTACCAGCGATGGTTGCCCGCTCGCGGCGGTGGTTTCCGAACACCCGGAAGTTTGCAGGCTTGCGGAAACACTAATGTCCGAGATCATTGGAGAGAAGGTTCAAGAGCGGTGCGACCGCCAAGGCTCTCCGCGTTGCCGTTTCGAAGTAATGACGAAGAAATAGCAGCCTAGCAATGAGCAGGCTGCTGCATACCTGCGTGATGTCTAAATTTGAACTTCTTCTTTGTGCAACCTCTGTGTCCTCTGTGTCTCTATGGTTTTCCTATTGTGTGGGGAAATCAACCACAGAGACACAGAGAACACAGAGGCTGCACAGAGAAACAAATGAAGACACTACCTATTTCTGAGTAAGCTTGCGCTTCTTTGTGCGAGTTCCGGGCGCGCCGACTTTCGATTTATCGCGCGAAGCTAGTGTTCGGTTACCTTTGCTGTCAGGGTTGCTCGCCGGGTTGCTTTCAGAGGATATCGTTGAGTCGGCCGCAATCCTTCCGCCCTCGTTCTCCCAACGGTCAAGCATTTTCTTCTTCAGACGCTTTCTGGCGTTGTCATCGGGCATCTTTTTATCCCCTTTTCTCTACTCGTTGTCTCTAATTATCGCCTGTTAACAAATCCCGCGAAAGGCTGTTCACAACATCATTCGCCCAAAAACACTACGGCGGATGTATCCTGATGGCTGGGGCAGACTCGGCACTATTGATATTTTTGGCACTATAACTGTTTAGAAGGGAGCACTGACGGTTGAGTGAGGAACGACTGATGATATCTGTGGACTCACGATCGCGCCTGCCAGCCCGCCTCTGGAATTCCACTGTCGGAAAGAAGATCGTGATGGCGCTGACGGGCGCCATCGGAGTCGGCTATTTGGTGGCGCACGTATCGGGGAACCTGCTGGTGTTTGCGGGGCCAGAGAAAATTAACGCCTACGCGGCGCTATTGAAGTCCAATCCAGGTCTGTTATGGACCGCCCGCACAATTCTGATCGTTGCAGTGCTTCTACATATTGTTGTGGCTTACCAGTTGGCGCGTATGAGTCAAAAAAGCCGGCCGATCAGTTATAAACGCTGGCGCGCCGTAGGCTCCGATTTCGCTTCGCGAACAATGCGCTGGACCGGTCCACTCGTCGGATTATTCATTATCTATCATCTGCTTCACTTTACACTGGGTACCGCACATCCCAACTTCGACGAACACAATGTGTACCACAACGTCATCAGCGGGTTTCGAGTGTGGTACGTACCGGCTATTTACATAATCGCCATGCTGTTGCTCTCCCTTCACCTCTATCATGGCGCGTGGAGCATGTTCGAATCACTCGGCATCAATCATCTGAAATACAATCGACTAATCCGAATACTGGCAACCGTCGTAACGGTACTTGTCGTGGTTGGTTTCATTTCGATCCCGGTAGCGGTTTTGCTGGGCTTTATATCGTGAGTGGATGACTCAATGGACCTGAATCCTAAAGTCCCGTCAGGGCCGATCGAAGAGAAGTGGGATCAGCAGCGCTTCGAGATGAAACTCGTGAACCCGTCAAACAAGCGCAAGCATACTGTCATCATGGTGGGTTCAGGTTTGGCTGGGGCATCCGCTGCCGCCTCACTCGCAGAACTGGGCTACAACGTTCTTTGCTTCTGTTACCACGACAGCCCGCGTCGTGCGCACAGTATCGCCGCGCAAGGAGGCATAAACGCAGCCAAAAATTATCGCAACGATGGTGACAGTGTAGCTCGACTCTTTTACGACACGGTAAAGGGTGGAGATTTCCGTTCTCGCGAAGCTAACGTCTATCGTCTTGCGCAACTGAGCGTAAACATCATCGACCAATGCGTCGCGCAGGGAGTGCCGTTTGCGCGCGAGTACAGCGGACTGCTGGATAATAGATCCTTTGGCGGCGCTCAGGTCTCGCGAACATTTTATGCACGCGGGCAAACAGGACAACAGCTCTTGCTGGGTGCGTATCAGGCGCTCGAGCGCCAGATTGACTCCGGGAACGTCAAGATGTACTCGCGCACCGAGATGCTCGATCTCGTCGTGATCGCCGGCCAGGCACGTGGCATTGTGGCGCGAAATCTCGTAACCGGCAGAATTGAATCCTATGTAGCCGACGCCGTAGTGCTCGCAACGGGCGGCTATGCAAATGTGTTTTATCTTTCGACCAATGCAAAGAACAGCAACGCGACGGCTATCTGGCGCGCATATAAACGCGGGGCCGCATTCGCCAATCCCTGTTTCACGCAAATCCATCCGACCTGCATTCCGGTTAGTGGTCACTACCAATCAAAACTCACGTTAATGAGTGAGTCGCTCCGCAACGACGGCCGCATCTGGGTCCCAAAACAAATGAAGGACAGGCGTCCGCCAAATCAAATCCCGATTGAAGAGCGGGATTATTATCTTGAGCGCCGTTACCCCAGTTTTGGGAATCTTGTCCCACGCGATGTCGCTTCGCGCGCAGCGAAGGAGATTTGCGACGAGGGAAGAGGCGTCGGTGAACACGGTCTTAGCGTCTATCTGGATTTTAAAGAAGCGATCGAACGTCTGGGAGCGGAAGTCATCCGCGAGAAATACGGCAACCTCTTTGAGATGTACGAGCGGATAACGGCTGAGAATCCATACGAAGTGCCAATGCGCATTTACCCGGCGATGCACTACACGATGGGCGGCCTGTGGGTCGATTACAATTTGATGAGTACGGTCGAAGGTTTGTTCGTGATCGGCGAAGCCAACTTCTCTGATCACGGTGCGAATCGACTGGGGGCAAGCGCGTTGATGCAGGGACTGGCTGATGGCTACTTCATCATTCCTTATACCATCAGTGACTATCTGGCAACGAAGAAGCTGGATCACGTCTCAACCGAGCATCGCAGCTTTCAACAAAGCGAAGATGAGATTGCAACTCGCCTGAAGCAACTTCTGGGAATTAACGGGAAGCGCACTGTCGATTCGATTCATCAAGAGCTGGGAAAACTCATGTGGGATCATTGCGGCCTGGTCCGCAATGAGCATGGACTGAAGGAGGCGCTGGCAGGCATTTCGGCCATCCGCGAAGAGTTTTGGCACAACATTAAGGTGTTAGGTAGCAATGACGAACTCAATCAGGCCCTTGAGAAGGCCGGTCGTGTTGCCGACTTTATCGAGTTAGCCGAGTTGATGTGTCTCGATGCACTCGAACGAGCTGAATCTTGCGGGAGTCATTTTCGTGAAGAGTTCCAGACATCCGACGGCGAAGCCCAGCGTGACGATAAGCGCTTTTGTAATGTTTCAGCGTGGGAGTACACAGACGACCAACGCCAACCCGTCTTACACAAAGAGAAATTGGAGTTTGAATACGTGCCGCTGACCCAACGGAGCTACAAGTAATGAACCTGACTCTTTACGTCTGGCGACAACCGAAGGCCACTGCGAATGGAAAGATGGTTCGCTACGAGGCGCGCGAAATTACCCCCGATATGTCTTTCCTGGAAATGCTGGACGTCGTCAATTGGAAGTTAATCGACAAAGGTGAAGAACCGATTGCCTTTGACCACGACTGCCGCGAGGGCATCTGTGGATCATGTGGCATGATGATCAACGGCATCGCCCACGGCCCTCGCCGGGCAACGGCTGCTTGCCAGCTACACATGCGCCACTTTAAGGATGGCGATACGATTCATATCGAACCCTGGCGCTCAAAGGCTTTTCCCGTGATCAAGGATCTAGTCGTTGATCGCGGTTCATTTGATCGAATCATGCAGGCTGGCGGTTATATCTCAGTTTCGACAGGAAGTGCCCCGGAAGCTAACACTATTCCGATTCCAAAGCAGATTGCGGATCAGGCGATGGACGCCGCGGCGTGCATCGGTTGCGGAGCCTGCGTCGCAGCCTGTCCGAACGGATCGGCTTCGCTATTTACGAGTGCAAAAGTCTCGCAGCTTGCCGTGCTGCCGCAAGGTCAACCCGAACGGGAACAACGTGTGATGAAAATGGTCGAGGCGATGGACCGCGAGGGATTTGGCAATTGTACGATGCATCGCGAATGTGAAGTGGTTTGTCCGAAATCGATCAGCGTGAACTTCATCGCCCGTATGAATCGCGAATACTTGCGCTCTGTTTTCAAATAGCAGACGCCCGCGGTCCATACCGCTCGTTATGCAACTGATCGAGAACATTTCAAACTAATCATTTCCCTTTTGCTTTGGTTTATGGGAGGTAACGATCCGCTTTACCCTTCATCCCGTGATGCCCTTCCGGCTGGATTTAACTGTTTGGGCTTTGCGGCGTCGCTCGCAGAATGCAGTAGACGTTTGGAACGACGCGACTTATTCCCGGGTGCTGGCTGTGGGTGATCAGCCCGTACTAGTCTCTGTGACTCAGCAAGAGACAACGCTCGACGTCACCGTCAGCGGAGAAGCTCTTTCTCCTGTGGTTAAGCGCGCCGCCATCATTGCAATAGAGCGCCTCTTAGGAATCAAGGTCGATCTTTCGGACTTTTACAAGTTCGCCTCGAGTCAGCCGCGTTTGAAGGAATTGGCCCAGCCATTTCGCGGGTTAAAACCTCCGCGCTTCGCTAGCGTCTTTGAAGGTGTTGTAAATGGGATTACGTGTCAGCAGCTCAGTCTGACTGTGGGAATCATTTTCCTCAATCGCCTCGCGGAACGCTGCGGTTTGTCATTTGGCCCAGGTATGTACGCTTTTCCTCGCCCGGAAGATGTGGTGCGTCTTAAGGAAAGTGATCTGCGACTGCTGGGGTATAGCGGCAGCAAAGCTCGCTCATTGATCGAAATAGCAGGATCAATTGTTGAAGGGCGGCTGGACTTGACTGTGCTCGAACAGCTCGACAATCAGGAATGTTTTGAGCGTCTGGTGACTTTGCGCGGAATAGGACGCTGGACAGCGGAATATGTGCTACTTCGCGGTTTGGGAAGGACCAATGTATTTCCAGGGGACGATGTGGGCGCTCGAAACAACCTGGAACGCTGGTTACACCTTAGGAAGAAACTCGATTACGAACGTGTGCAGCGAGTTCTGCACAATTGGAAGGATTATGGTGGCCTGATTTTTCTGCACCTGCTATTGAAGAGTCTTGACGAAGCGGGATCTATAAACTCGTGACTGCGGCTTTCATGGCCCTCCACTACGTCAGCCGGCGTTTTCAAATATAGCAGCCCACCCTCGGAAGCGCTTGGCGATCTGGGTGACCGCTGCGTCCGAGGGATCTCTTTGCACGCCGCAGTCCTCGCGCAGATTTAGTACTTCAATCCTTCAATTGGCTTTGCACAAAAAGTCCTTGTTCTGGGATCTCTCTGTGCAACCTCAGTGTCCTCTGTGTCTCTGTGGTGTGGTTTTACTCGGAATTCATCAACCACAGAGACACAGAGGACACTGAGGTTGCACAGAGAAGAGAACATCCGAGACTTTTTGTGAAAGCCCCTTCAATCTTCCAAACATCGGGTTCAATCCGTGCGTCCTGAAGAGACCGGATCGCTTCGATCATTAACTTTGTCCTTGACATATGAACTCCGGTGATCGAAAGGAAGAACGTACAGTGGTCTATCGTATCCGGTAATCATGACTTCGTTGCCTTCGTGTTCAGCCTCGACACCTTTCTCTGCCGCAACTTAATAGCCAATAAACTCTTCCGTGCGGATGTCGTCGTCATCTACTCCGGCGTCATTAAGCATCGTGTGGAGAGCTTTCACCATGCTCGCCGGGCCGGCAATGTAGTAAATTGGCAATACTGCGTTTTGCAAATACCTGGCCAACAGTTCTCCGTTGATTAATCCTGTCTCACCGTGCCAAGGCTGGTGTGAGTTCTCCATTCCGGTCATGATCGCGATCAGCTTGTAGTTTGGATTTTCGTTTTCCAACTGCTGAAGCGATCCAAGGAAAGGCGCATCCTCTGGCCGCCGATTCGAATAGAAAAGGAAAATCCGGTGAGGAAGCTTCTCCTTTGCTGCGCGAAACAAAATGCTGCGGAACGGGGTGATTCCAATACCACCAGCCAGCAATATGGCCGGACGCGCGGTATTGTTATGCAGGGTGAGGTTGCCGAAGGGGCCTTCGATCTTCACCGTAGTGTCCAAAGGCAAGCTTTTCAACACCCGCTTGAAAGCGGTATCACGCATCCGAGTCGCCACCATGATGGTTTCTTCGTGGGGCGCACTGGCAATCGAAAAGCCTCGCGTATTGCCTTCCGTGTCTGTCTCCGAAGGTTCAAGCAGAGTGATGTCGATGAATTGACCGGCCTTGAAGGTCCAGCCGGCCGGTTTTTCGAAGTGAAACGCCATCGTACCTTCCGCGACTTCCTGCCGACTTTTAAGTTTGGCCATAAAGATTGGCCACGTTGCGGCGCTGCTCATGTGTTCTCCTTCCCATTACCTTTCTTTGACTTTGCACTTGGTGCATTGAACTCGAGCTTGCAATAGTCAACTCCCAAAAGCACATCGCCTACAGCTCGACCGGAGTGCACAATGATTTGCCCGCCGTTCTCTTGTGAAGTTCCCAAACCGACGCGCCTGCACTTCGGACAAGTGACGGTGGAAAACACTGCCTGACCTGTCGTTAGATGTCCTTTAATTAATAAGCCGGCCGGCACGGTGGTGTAGTCTATTAAGCGACCATCGGTGTGCCTTGTATCAAGCGTCTGCATAGTTAACCTCTGTTGAGCAGCTGGATTCCTATCGCCCAAGAGTCAGGTTACGTGAGTTCGTAGGTAGTCAATAGAGCGATAACACCCGTTTATCTAGGGTGTTATCACGCGACGAGCTAGCTATGGCAAATTTCTCGATGTTGAACCCGATGGGATTGAAGCTGCTGGAAGGCTGAAGCTATCGGTCCCTCTCCAGGAGGTGCTTCAGAACGAGCGCCTCATTATGCTCCTGGTCGCGAGCCCCGTAGATAAGAGTGACGGTGCCTTCTCTGGCTTTTTGCTCGAGGACTGTGAATACTTCCCTGTTATGCCTAATCTCACTTTCGTACCGCACCCGAAACTTTTTCCACTTAGCTGGATCATGTCCAAACCATTTTCGTAGCTCTGTGCTAGGTGCAATCTCCTTCAGCCACAGATCCACGGACGCCTTTTCCTTTGTTAGACCCCGCGGCCAAAGCCTGTCCACAAGAATGCGGAAGCCGTCGTCTTTGTCCGGCTTCTCATAAACCCTTTTTAGCTTAATGTTCATCTTATTTCGCGCTGTTCATGCCGCCTTGTTTTCAGGTTGCTTCCGCTCGTCCAAATTGATACTCAGCTTCTCTAGAGTAACTTCGGTGACGACGACGTGCACTGCGATTTCTTCTCTTGTTATTGCGCCTCATATACCAACCTCCATCTTCTCCCAAGCCGGTTTTTCCGTGCTGCTTAAGTTAGTAAACTGCGTAGCATCCAAGCCGCTTTCTCATGGGCCAGCAGTCGCTGAGTTAAGAGGTCTTCGGTAGCTGCATCAATAGCCGACCGCGAAACCGTTAACGCCGTACGAACAGTGCGGGCAGACGTTTCGTGATCGCTCAACAACTCGCCGATCATCCCTGTGGCACTAGGGATAGCCTCAGACTCTCGCAGGTAAGTGAGCTTGGCGAACTCGCGATACGAACCGGGAGCAGCGGCGCCAAGCGCGCGGATTCGTTCGGCAATGGCATCACCAGCCTGCCAGAGCTCGTTGTACTGCTCCTCAAACAGTGAGTGCAGCGTGTAGAACATTGGTCCAGTCACGTTCCAGTGAAAGCTTTGTGTCTTGAGAGATAAAATAAATGTATTGGCCAAAACCTGTGACAGCGCTTCAGCAAGCCTTTGCGTATCCTTATCTATGTTGAGTGGCAGCATACGCTCGCCTCAATTCCTATAGCAGTCGACATCTTTAATACCTACCTCATACTAAAATTTGTAATCCGGTCGTTTGCTTCACTCCAGCATTACCATTGCAGCGTACCGTGACTCGGAAACATTCGAAACGGTGATATCACGCGTCGTATTCAGGTGTTTTCACGTCATTGACCCGACGGTGGCAGGTCGCTACCGCGCCCTGTACTGACCCGATCCAACAATGATTTTCTGACTTTTGAGGCAAAGCCAAACCCGACGGGCTTTGCACAAAAAGTCTCGATCGCTCTCTTCTCTGTGCAACCTCAGTGTCCTCTGTGTTTCTGTGGTTGATGAATTCCGAGTAAAACCACACCACAGAGACACAGGGACACTGAGGTTGCACAGAGAAATCCCAGAACAACGACTTTTTGTGCAAAGCCCCAGCGTGCCGCTTTGCCTCAAAAGTAGAAATCGCACTTGGATCGGGTCAGTACAGGGAGCGGTAGCGACCTGGTCAAACCGTTAGAGTCGAGAACCATTAGGAATATGGCATGCTGATCACTGACCAGGTCGCTACCGCTCCCTGTACTGACCCGATCCAAGAATGATTTTGGACTTTTGAGGCAAAGCCTCAGCGTGCGACTAAACAACGGGATCCGCGGCCAGCGGCCAGGCAGTCTGTGAATGATGGCGCAGTAGTCGTTGCCGATAGTGGTAGCGGGGAAAAAAATGAAGACAACGGTTAACTTTGAACAAATACTATGTCCGGTTGCTGAATCGCATGAGACCGACAGAGGCCTGCTGTGTCGTATGCGGTTGAAAACGACATTGATCTCATTTGCATCGGTGCACATGGACAGGGCTTTAGATCGGGAGCAGTCTTCGGATCGAATACGGACCGTCTGTTGCGAACCGCTCCATGTCCCGTTTTCGTCGCCTGCCCTCTGAAGCGGGCCAGCGCCGAGACTACCGACACGAATATGCATTAAAGAGGAGGCGAGCGTGCTTAAGAAGTTTTATCAAAAATTACAGGCCAGAAAGCAGGCACGTGCACTGCTGTGGTAGCTGTCGTTGGTTACGACCGCCGAAATGTATTTCGAGACTTTGTTTAACCTTTTTCTTCCAAGCTTTATCCCCATAATAATTCTGCGAAGACATGTTAACTTCGGGACGTTTGACAGTAATCATTTCAGGCGTGTTCCATCGTTCGAGGTGTCGCTCAATTGCTGGAATTGCGGCCACCAGGCTCTGGATTGCCGGGTTCATGGGGCCGCCTCTTACATCAAATTCACGTAAGGATTGATGCGCCGCATTTTCAATACATGCAGAAATACTAAAGTCCTGTAAACGCGTTGCTATAACAACATCGCCAAGCGTGTGCTCGGCGTCGGGAATTGATCCGGCAATTCCAGCTAGAACTATCCATTGGGGATCGAGATCTTCTATGAGATTGTGAGTAACAGTCTGCGAAGTCGCATTTCCCTGTTCTGGACATCGTATCAAGGCAATTGCGTATCTCGTGCCATCATGGGCAACAAGAGAGGACACCGAATATGTTTGACGACCTTGTACGAAAACTTCGGTAGGTAGTCTGTAAAGAAAAGCCTCATACTCATCAACACAAATAGTGATAATGGCAAAGTCTATTTTTCCCTTGAAGTCCTGTGCTACCGCTTTCATTATCGACATGTGAGTGGTTGGCGAAGTCCGATTTGTTCAATCTGAGTCTAATATATAGAAGTGGTACCACGCGAATAGACTTATCCTGGTATTGTCAGGTTGCCGAGGAAGTCAGACAATACTAGCGAACTCTAATAGAACTCACCCATTGAGATCATCGAATGGCTCCCTCGCATCTGGTGAATGCGAAATCGCACACTTCTGCTTTGCGACGTATGATAAGCCAATCGAAAAGAGTCGTTCTGCGTCGCAGGGATTTTACCAATCGGACGTAGAAACTTTATAAGTAAAACTCAGCAAGCAGAAGTGAGATCAGATCGAGCACCATTTTCTAACATCCCGCCTCTCTGCTCACCTAGTTTCAAACTTACAGCCTTCACGCGCGGAGAGATCCAGTGGCCACCAGAAATCGTTGTGAGTAACGGATGACGCGCTCACTCATTGCCCTTTCTAAATATTTCCTGGATTACGACTAAAAGAAAACTCTGCTCCTGTGGCGACTGCGGGAGGTTCGTACTCGCTCATGACACTCGCGATGCGTTCACCGACCTGAAACCCATAAAGCTTTCGCTGCTGCTGCTCTGGCCAAACCTTCTCAGTGTTCGACAGCACGAGTTTCAAAGCCTGCTCAACAAATTCAGCGCTGATCGGCGGCAGCAGCAGATTCGTGTTTCCCTCGAGCACTGTCTCCGGACGGTCTGTGCTGAAGCGACACGTGATGCACGGTACGTTAAGCACGTTTGTTTCTTCCTGAAGCCCGCCGCTGTCAGTGAATATCAGGCGACAGTTCCGTGAACGCATGAAGCGCACAACGTCCGCGTAAGTGGGCCATAAGCCCTGGGCCAGCACACCGCTACGTTCGGCTTCGATCAGCAAGTCTCGCATCACCGGATCTTCCGCGGCTGTGCGGATCGCGTTGGTCCTGATTAGCACGACCCTGAAACCGCGTTTAGCGATCCCGGTCAGGCCTCTGATGATCGGCTCTAATCTGGCGGGTGTTGCATTCTCTCTCCGGTGTATGTCCGCGCGTATCCAACGGTCTGACTGCAACTCGGAAACCATCGGCGAAAGCGGCTTCTCATCGTCGTCACTAACGAGTTCAACTGCATCAGCGCTCAGGGAACCGACAATGTGGATTTTTTCGGATGCATAACCTTCGGCGATTAAGTTGTCGACATTTTGTTGGACCGGCGCCAGGAGCAGATCTGAGGCAACTGATCCGAGCACGGTGTCGATCCCTTCCGGAAAGGGCTCGTTGAGGTTCTTTTTCCATCGTCGCTCACGTTGCGAAATGAGAGTTTCGACACTCTGCGCGTCCCAATCCATCTCAGGCGTGAAAGATCTCAGTCCAGCTTCGACGTGAACGCTGCGGCAACCAGTCAGCAAATACCAGAACGCGGGGACAAACGCGGCGCTCGAAGTGTCACCTGAAACAACTGGTACCGGCAGTTCGTGCAGACCGGCAGCGCGCAGTTCCACAGCGAGTCGTTTGAGCTTATGGGCCAGGTCTGCCGTTCTTTCAACGATTCCGCCGCGGATGTTGAGGTGCACTCCAACAAGGTGATCGTAAGCAAGCTCCTGTCTTGCGCCCGTCAGTATGCCTTCGTAGTGTTGATTGGTATCGGCAACAACAAACGGCAACTGCCGCTTCTGCAACGCAAACACCAGACTCGCGAGCTTGATGTAGCACGGCTTGGTGGCGAGAAAGATAATGAAGAGCGGACGGCGTTGCTTGTTTGCCGCAGCAACTGCGGCGCTCAACAACTTCGGATCGCAAATAAAATCCGGATTAGACATGCGCCTGAACCTGTCGTACGACCGCGTCGCCGGACATTGCCAGTAACACATCCTTAGGCTTAACTGATGTGATGCAGTCGTACCGGCCATCACACGTTTCTCGCTTGTTGCACGGACAGCATTCGAGTGTTGATTGCAACGCGATCACATTCTGGTTCTCATGGATTCTGAACTTAGGGTTGATACCGCCAAAGATACAGATCGTCGCGACATCAACACTCGCGCCTAGATGCATCATCCCCGAGTCGAAACAGATCAACAGCCGCAGCACCGACAACAACCCAAACACTTCTTTCAGACTCAGCCGGCCGCGCGTATCCAGATCGCACGGCAATAAAGGCGTCTCTTTCGTCCCCAGCAGAATCAACGGCGAGCTGCACAAATTACTCGCCAGCTCGTGGCAATACGCGGCGGGCCATTGCCGGCTCGGATGCCCGGCTTCCGGAGCGAAGCCGATTGCTCCCTGCCATTGCGTAAACGGATCGCTCCAACTTACAGGCACTGCAAATCGCGATGGCTCGATCGGATCAGTAACATTTAGGATATCGGCAAACTCTTTACTGCGATGCTCTCTCGGAACCAGATCGCGAGTTGCCAGGTCCAAATCCACCGCATCATTTCGATCGCGATCAGAAAAACTGATCGCAGGGTTTAGCTCCTGGAGCGCGTTAATCCATTCAGACTGCGTTATCAAACAAACATCCGCTCCGAGGCGAGCGAGGTGATTCAACACCGGCAACAACATGATCACATTGCCCAGTCCATGAAAACGTTTGACGATAATACTGCGCATCTAATGAATCGCTTCCGCGGAGAAAGTTTGCACTGCGCGATAACCGAGCTGCTCGGAGTGGTCCATTGTATTACTCAGGTTTAACTGTTGAGTTACTGAGTTCCGCGTGTGTTGCCGGGAGGAGTAAACGAACCCAAGGTAAGAGAGACACACGGAATTTGCAAGTTGATTCTGCAAGCGGTCACAAAAGGCTCAAAACTCAGAATCTAGCCCCGTGAGGAAATTTCAATTCGCACGGTCGGGTAAGAAATCTCAGCGGTTCTCTGCGTATCTCTGCGCCCTCTGCGTTTGAGTTGCCTTTTAACGCAGAGAACGCTGAGATACGCAGAGGACGCAGCGAAAATCGATCAATTTACGGGCCGAAGCGATGACGGTATTCGTCTGAAAAGATGAAGCCGAAGATCATGTGGCGGAAGTTGCTCGGGTCGGCCGTCAGCGTCGTTATCCAGTTGTCATAGCCAATCGTGTCCGGATCGCGTCGCAGATAGCCGAAGTACTGCATTGCCACAAAGGCGCGTATGAAAAACTTATCAGTCACCGATTGCAGCTCGACTACTTCGCGTAGTACCTGTGCGCGCGTCTTCTGACTTGTATTCAGTGCGTCAACCAATGCAGCCCGGTTCGTCAGCACTACTTCGGCATTGACCTCGAGCGCATCCACATAAGCGCTATTGGATAACGCATCGTACCGATTCTTAAACTCCTGACGCTGCACAAACGCATCTGTATACGCCGCTTTGCTCAACACTTCCGATGCCGGCGACTGCGGTCCACCAACCTGGACCATGTCAGGTATAAACTCCGCGTAATTTGGGCGACGATCGAAACCGACTTCGTAGAATTTATAAGCAAAGTAGCCGCGCCCGCGGAACTCTTCCGACAGGAAGAAACCCGCAGAAACGTGTACGCGATCGCAGTCGGGATTAGCAAACTCACCGAACCCGCCATCGGGACAGCCACCCAGCGTTGCCACCCAATTCGCAAAACCAACTGAGTCAGGCAAACGGCCAAGGAAGTCGATGTACTGCTGAGTGACAAAGAAGTTCACGCCATCAATCGGGTTCTGCGTCGCAGGCGATAAGTCGTCGTCGACGATTGTGATCGTGGCGAGGGTCGTAGTGCCGAGCGTAGCTCCGGTTGGTCCACTCAAATTCACCGTAAAAGTTTCATTACCTTCAACGAGGGCATCATCCACGATCGGCATCGTGAAAGTTTTCGTCGTTTCGCCGATCGCGAATCGCACCGTTCCGATTGCCGTACCGTAATCGCAGCGCTCAGATGCCTTACCGTTGGCAACGGTACAACTCTGCAACCCGGCTGTATCGGTGGTGGCAAACTGGATGGTAGCCGCTCTTGAAAGGTCGCCCACCCGGGTAACCGTCACGGTCGCTTCTCCCGCCGACTCATTAACGCTGAAAGAACCGTTACTCAGTTGCAGCGTCGCATCATCATTGGTGATCGTCACTGTATTATTCACAAAGAAGATGGTGTTAGCGTTGGTAGCGTTACTCAAAGTTACCGTGAACGTTTCATCAGGCTCAACCGTGGTATCTCCGTTTATCGTAATGTTGGCTGGCGCAGATGTTGTCCCCGCAGGAAACGTAACCGTACCGGAAGCCGCAACGTAGTCATTTCCCGCCGTGGCCGTACCGTTCGAAGTCGCGAAATCCACAGTTATCACCTGGACCGACGGATGATCCAGACGGACATTTAATGTAAGGGTTTTAGTGGAATCTCCTTCGGTGACAACCGTCCCCCCTAAAATAATAATTGGTTTCGAATCGCTGTCCTGAATTATGACTGTCGTGCTCGCCGTCGCGATGACGCCGCCACCTGTAGGACTACTTAAATTCACGTTGAATGTTTCATTACCGTTTTCGAAAAGCAGATCACTCAGGATCGGGATTGAGATTTCTTTACTTAACTCACCTGGGCCAAAATTGAGAGTGCCACTCGTCGCCGTGTAGTCGGCTCCGGCCGTGGCAGTTCCGTCGCTCGTGGAAAAATTGACCGAAATACTGCCTGAGGTGTCGCCCGTTCGACTAACTCTTACTTTCTGTATTTGAGAAGATTCGGTGGTAAAGGTACTGTCAACATCAAACCCCACGCCGGCCGGTACCGGCTGAGCATTCGAAACTAACTCGCTTTGCAAAATATAGATTTGACCAGGCGCAAAAAAGCCCGCCGACTGCGTATTGAACGCAAGACCGTTTGTTCCCCACCGCACGAGATTCACCGGTGAGTTACCGACAAGCGGCAGCGTTACAGATCCGACCGGCAGGAAAGTATCCGAATCGAAAGCGCGCAATACGACATTCGTGCCATCGGCAGTCAAATAGAAGACGCGGTGAAGAGCAGCATCTACGGCCATTGCCTGGGAAAAGCCTGCGCCCACGAATGTCCCCACCAACGTCTTGTTCTCTGGGTCTGCGACTCGACCGCCACCTGAATACATGAGGCCGCCTGAAAACTTCATCGAATTCCCAGTCAAGAGAGCGCCAGTAACAGACGATTGTGTGACTCCCGATGAATCAACCAGGTACTTCACAAAGTCCAATCCGCTTGACCCATTATTAAAGCCGTACAGGATCGACGGGTCGGCGCCGAACTCGATTGGACCAACAGGCGGAAAAAACGGTCCAATGTTGGCACGTTTGACTCCGTTGTCGTAAATGGAGACGCCGCTGTTGACGAGGAATGTGGTTAGCGCCACTGAGTCCGGACTGCCTGGAACAACTTCCATGTCCAGCACACGTGGCGCGCCGGTACTGAATTGCAAACCGGCCGTTTGGGGCACAACGTCGAACCGGCGAGCAGCATTTGCTCCGTCGAGGTGCACCCAAAACGTTTGGCTGTCGGAAGACACTGCAATTTTATTTGGTTCACTTCCAATGAATGTAAATGGTCCCAACTCTCCGCTCTGCGGATTGATCTTCAATATGCTGTTGGTGTTATTTCCGACACTGCTTGGTATGCTCGCATAAAGATTCTGCGTCGCTGTGCTGTACACAAGATCGTTTGCCGGTAAGTTGATTCGTCTGACAAACGTCGGAATGACTGACGGAGATGGCGACGGTGTTGGAGACGGAGTCGGCGTTGGACTTGCTACAGGTACACTCGCATCCACTAGCGCGGTCTCGATCAAAAACACCTGTCGAGTATTCGTTCGAAACGCTATCCCGTTTGTTCCCCATCTAACCAAGCTACGCGGCAGCCCGCTTACACCTGAGATATTGATGAAGCCAAGCGGAAGAAACGTATTCAGGTCGAATGCCTTGAGCTGAACAGATGAGTTGCCGCTACCCACGAGGAACAACGCTCGGTTGTTGGCGGAGTCGATAACATGGATTGCGTCCGATGCTCCAATCGCAAACCTTCCCACCAAATCTCCCGTGGCGGGATTGAGCACCTGGCCCGTAGAACCATAAAGACGATTGTTGTCGAAGATCAGTGAGTTTCCGGCTTGAAAACGCGCCGTGCCGGTCACTGTAACTCCGGTGTTATCGATGGCCATCGTCGTGACGCCCTGGAAACTATTCCCATAAAGAACAGACGACGACCCGAAAGCCATAAAGTCGCTTCCGTCTATGTGACCCGGCCCGGTTTTCGCGCGCTGTACGCCGTTATCGAAAACTGCAACACCCGCTTCGGACGGAGAGTTGAAGCGATGTTGGCGGGCGACGGCAACGACTAACGGGTTACCCGGTGAAACCGCAATGTCACTGAATGAATATGGACCATTAAAACTGTCTCTGCCGACAGAAAACTGCGCTCCGGGCGTGTGTGTGAGAATGTTGTAACTGCGTATTGAGGAGGCGCCATCCAGTCCGACGTAAAGAGTGGCGCCATCATCCGCCTGGGCCAACTCTGTTGGCTCACTTCCTACAAAGACCTGGCTGGTAATCGCAGCCATTGCCGGATCAATTTCTGCAACGCTGTTGCCGCTACTGCCTTCGCTGCTCGGAACACTCGCATATATGTTCTGCGTGCCCTGGTTGTACACAAGATCATTCGCACCCAGGACCATTTGCTTCACGAAGCTGGCGGCGGGCGAAGGTGATGGAGTTGGAGTTGGAGAAACTACCGGCGTGGGAGTCGGTATCGGTTCTGCTGATGGAATTAATGACGTCTGTATGATGAATAACTGGTTGTTGCTGGTACGAAAAGCGAGTCCATTCGGTCCCCACCGCAGCAGCGAAGTGGGAGTGCCGCTGGCGCCGGTTATGTTGAGTGTACCCAGGAGTAAAAAAGTATTTATGTCGAAAGCTTTAAGGACGAAGTTGCCACCACTGAATTGATCGAAGGTCAAATAGTAGGCACGTCCATTTGCCGTGTCAGGAACAAACGCGGGGGTGTTTACATTGGCGAAGGTGCCTTGCAAGGTATTGGTATCAGGATTTATGACATGGCCCAACGAGCTGAAAATCAGCCCATTGCCGAACTTGATGCGCGCACCGGCTGCAAGCGTGCCGGAACTGCCGCCGGTCACACCTGACGCATCAATCGTCATAGTCTGGAGACCACTGAACGACGACACGCCAGTGCCATACAGTTTTGAAGCGGAGGCGGAGAAAGCAATGAAATTAACGTTGGAAGCAATATTCGTTCGACGAACGCCATTGTCGAACACTGCCACGCCACCTTCTGACGAATTAGAGAATCTCGCTACTGCCAGTAGATCCGGATTGCCTGGAGCAACAGCGAAGTCGCCGACGGTGTAACGACTGAATGTATCCTGGCCGAGCGTGAATTGGAGGCCGGGTGTGTTCGTCTGGACATCAAAGCGCCGAACGGCAGCCGAACCATCCATGGAGACATATAGATTGTGACCGTCGTCTGATAGGGCGAGTTTGTTTGGCTCGCTGCCGATGAAGGTAGAACTCTCAACGATGCCCGTCGCTGGATCGATAGACTTAATACTATTACCGCCACCGCCAACGCTGCTCGGAACGGTGGCGTAAATCTTTCCGGTCAGGGAGCTATAGACCAGGTCATTAGTCGTCAGCGGAATCTGCCTGATGAATTCTGTTGGTTCATCGAAGGGAGTGAATGAGTGGGCCTCGATCCTGGCCGCTCGCGATGCAGACGAAAAGGGGGATACAACGATGACAACAAGCAGCAGGAGAGCCAGTCTCCTCCGCCAGTAAACATTATTCATGGGGGTACTCTTTCTGGGTCACTTCCAGAGGTATTTTGAAGAAATTTGCAACAGCTCGGTCCAGGGAGATAGCGGCTGCCGCACTGCCATTGACGCGAGATTACTCCAGGTGTTGGGAGATTGGAGTTGCCAGAGAATATCAGAACTGCTTGTCGCGCTTCAACTCTGCGTTAATTCTGCGTGGATTTCTCTGTGCAACCTCTGTGTCCTCTGTGTCTCCGTGGCTGATGAATTCCGAGTAAAACCACACCACACAGAGGACACAGAGGTTGCACAGAGAAATCGCGCAGAGATTACGAAGAGAAAATTCAAAGTTCATCGACAAACGTCTATACTACCTCGCGCACGGCTCTTTCGTTGTTCTCTCAACGTCTCATCAAAGGAACTCATCAATGGCCAAGACTCCAGTAGAAGTACTGCGACGCAAACTTACCTGGGCCTTAATCGTCATTCTCTCGTGCGGTTGGACACTAGCGGCACAACCCGGCGGCAAAACTAAAGAGGGTGCGGAACAAAAAGCAGCCAGCTACTTTGAATCGATCCGAAAGTCCCCGCCGAAGCAAATGGCTTTTCTACTGAAGATGCCGAAAGGCGCCGATCTCCACAATCACCTTTCCGGTTCGATCTACGCCGAGCGCTACATCGAATGGGCGGCGGAAAAAGGTCTGTGCATCAACACCTCGACGATGTTCCTGGCCGTCCCGGCATCGCCGTCCAAGTGCGATCCAAATCAAGCGGCGGCGAGTACAGCGGTAGCAAACTCAGTACTGTACCGGCAAATGATCGATGCATGGTCCATGCGTAACTGGCAGCTCTCCGGACAGAGCGGACACGATCATTTCTTCGATGCTTTTGGCAGGTTTGGACCAGCTACCTATAACAATAGTGGCCGAATGCTCGCCGAGGCTGTGAAGAGCGCGGCCCGCGGCAAGGTTTCTTATGTCGAGCTGATGTTAACTCCCGATGGAACTCCGACAGGCGTGGCTTCCAGTCAAATCGGAGAGAAAGTCGGTTGGGATGGAAATTTCGAAGGGACGCTGAGCAAGCTGAAAGCCAATGGGATCGAGAAAGCCACCGAGATCGGAATCAAGAACCTCCAGGACATGGAGACTGAAAAGAATCAACTACTGAAGTGTGGCACGCCGCAGGCGGATACGGGCTGCTCAGTTACGATTCGCTACGTCGCTCAAGTATCTCGAAACAGCTCGCCGGGTCAGGTCTATGCGCAGATGGTGACAGGTCTCGCCCTCGCGAACGATCCGCAGTCAAAAGTCGTGGCTACAAATCTGGTCCAGGGTGAAGATGGTCTTAACTCCATGAAAAATTTCTCGCTGCATATGCAGATGTTGAAGTTTCTGCGACCACTCTATCCACGAGCCAAAGTCACCCTGCATGCCGGCGAACTTGCTCCGGGGCTTGTGCCACCCGACGGTTTGATGTTTCACATTCGCGAGTCAGTCATGATTGCTCAAGCCGATCGTATCGGACATGGCGTCGACATTATGCATGAGACGGATGCCTTCGAACTTTTGAAAGAGATGGCTCGCCGTAACGTGATGGTGGAGATCTGCTTGTCAAGCAACGATCTGATTCTCGGAATCTCGGGTTCGAGACATCCGCTGGCCACTTACCTCGAATATGGCGTGCCGGTCGCGCTGGCTACAGATGATGAAGGCGTGGCGCGTTCCGAGATTTCGATGGAGTTTCTGAAAGCCGCGGATGACCAGGGGCTCGGATATCCGCAATTAAAGACCATGGCGCGCAACAGTCTTCACTATGCCTTTGTTGCGGGACAGAGTTTATGGAGCGACGGACGAAAATTTGTTCCGGTGGTCCAGTGCGCGCGTGATGTTGAGGAAATGAAACTCACGTCAAACAATTGCCGGCAGTTTTTGGCCGGTAACGAGAAGAGCAGACTTCAGTGGCAACTCGAGCAGGACTTAAATGCGTTCGAGCGCGAGTGGTGAACACCGTCTTTATGCCACAAAAAAGCACAAGGCACTCAAATAGGGTTCTGCTGATTTTGAGCTTTTTGTGCTTCTTTATAGCTAAAACCTGTTAGGAACTGATTCAACTCTTTATGCACGATCCGAAAACATTCACACGACTGTTCCTCGAGTCTTTGGCGATCGACAATCATGATCTTGCCGCGACTGTAACGAATCAACCCCGCTCTTTGCAGCGCACCCGCAGCCATCGTCACCCCAGTGCGCGGCACGCCGAGCGCATGGGAAATGCTCTCCTGAGTAAGATTCAAACTCTCCGTGTTCAAACGATCCTGAGCCATCAACAACCAGCGACCGAGCGCTTTTTCCACCGTATGAAAACGATGACACAAGGCTGACTGCGAGATCTCGGCAATCAACACGTTGAGATAACGAAGTATTAGCTCGTGCAACGCTTCGCCCTTATCAAACTCGTGCTGCAAGTCTTCTGCTCTGATCCGGTAAGCTTCGGTTTCAGTTTGAACAGCGACTTCGTAAGGGATCATTCGATTTTTCAAAATCACTGGAAGACCGACGATGCCCTCGTTACCAACCATTGCCACTTCAACTGTCGAACCTGTTGCAGTAGTTGAAAGCAGAGACATCAATCCGCTTACGGGAAAGTACACATACAGAATCTGATCGCCGGTGATGTAAACCACTTCATCTCTTTCCATGCGAACGTGTGTGAGATGAGGGACTAGCCTCACAAACTGCTCGGTTGGAAGAGCCGCGAGAATTTTGTTTTTAATTGCAACCTGTTGCGAAACACCAAGCATCGCTCACCCCCTACGCACTTCGGCGAGTTTAGTTTACTGGGCGCGCTTTACTGGGACGTCGGGAAGTGTTGAGTTGTTTGGGAGTGGAGCGGAGTATCGTACTTTTAAAACAGCATGTCAACAGCTATTAGGAATGTTGACCCGGCGCTACTGCGCTAGGCTCTGTAACACGGTCCCATTCTTCATACAGGTTGCGAAGTAAATTTTCGGTTTGCTGATATTCGTTATTGAGCGCCATCAGCTTATCCGGATCGCGAGCAACTTCAGGCGTACCCATTTGCTCGGAAATCTCATTGAGACGTTGTTCGGCGCGCGCGATGTCAGTCTCAACGAGCTCCGGTGTCCGCGTGTCGGCTTTCTTTTTTTTGACGACCTTGACGCCGGGTTTTTTTGGCGCGGGCGCGGGTTTCTTCGCCGGTCGCGGCTCTTCGTGGTGAACAACGGGAGCAGCAACAGTCACAAGATTCTCTTCTGCGATTACCTTTACTGCCGGCGCAGCTTCACGCAAGCCGAGTTTCCAATCGTGATATTCAGTGTAATCACCATCGTAATGTTCTGCGATGCCGGCGCCGTCTAACGCGAGTATCTGTGTCGCCACACGATCGAGGAAGTAGCGGTCGTGACTGATCGTGACGATCGTTCCTTCATACGCTGACAACGCTTCTTCAAGCGCTTCACGCGAAGGTATGTCGAGATGGTTTGTCGGCTCGTCGAGTACGAGCACGTTCACGCGCGAGTAGATCAACTTCGCGAGGGCGAGTCTTCCCTTCTCGCCTCCGGAAAGATCCTGTACGTGTTTGTAAACGTCGTCGCCGGTAAATAAAAACTTTGCGAGAAACGAACGCAGCTCACCGGCGGTTGCAGTCGAGGGCGCAACACGTCGCAACTCCATTATGATTTCGTTGCGATCGTCGAGATCGTCGAGCTGTTGCGCGTAGTAACCGATTTGAACCTTCGTGCCCCAACGCACTTCTCCACTCAGCGGCGCCAGTTTGTTCAAGATCGTCTTCAGGAACGTCGTCTTGCCGGAGCCGTTTGGTCCGATAATGCCGAGGCACTCACCGCGGCGCAGGATGAACGCGATATCACGCGCGAGCAGATTGTTTTCATAACCGATCGAAAGCTCGTTGACAGTCAGCACGTGATTGCCGGTTCGTTCGATCGCACCGAGCCGAAAGTCACCTGACGACTGATCATGACGCACTGCATCGATGCGCTCGAGTTTCTCGAGCATCTTGCGACGCGATTTCGCTTGCTTGGTTTTTTGCCCGGCGATGTTGCGGCGAATGAATTCCTGGGTCTTCGCAATCAACTGCTGCTGGTTGTCGTAAGCACGTTGTTGCGCTTCACGACGCTCTTCACGCTCGACGAGGTAGTCAGAGTAATTCCCGGTGTAGTTTGCAGCGCGGCCGTTCTCGAGCTCGATGATGCGACGACAACAGCGATCGAGAAAGTATCTATCATGACTGACGATCACATACGCGGCCGGATAGGTTTGAAGGAATTCCTCCAGCCACTCGACTGCGTTAACGTCGAGATGGTTCGTCGGCTCGTCGAGTAACAAAACATCAGGCGCGGCGAGTAATAGGCAGGCAAGTCCGAGACGATTCTGCTGGCCGCCGGAAAGCTTCTCTGTTTCCATGGACCAAATCTCGCGATCGAAACCGAGACCTTGAAGGATCGACTCCGCTTTCGCTGCGTACTCGAAGCCTCCCTCGTGCTCAAACTCCTGTTGCAGATCGCTGTAGCGCTCGAGGATCTTTTCCAGCTCGTCACCGGCGTCTGCCATGCGATGTTCGAGCTCGTGCATCTCGTGCTCGATCTGTTGCAGACGACCAAACGCCGCGAGCGCCGATTCGTGGACCGTCGAGCCCGGCTTGAAGTGTACGTGCTGGTCCAACAAGCCGAGCTTCACTCCACGCGCGCGCACGACGTCACCACGATCCGCTGTCTCATCCCCTCTGACGAGACGGAAGATTGTGCTCTTGCCCGCGCCGTTACGGCCGACAAGCCCGACATGCTCGCCGGGATTCACCTGTAGCGTGGCGCCGCGCAGGACGTCCTGAGTGCCGTAGGATTTATGAACTTCTGAGAGACGAAACAGCATGAGATCAGCAGCGGGGGCAAGCCCCTCTTCCTGACTTGTTCATTTTTCAGGCTCTCGATGGAATGAACAAGTCAGGAAGAGGGGCTTGCCCCCGCTCATCGGTACGCGAAAAAGTCTACTTCGGCGAGCCGGCAGGCTTCACGGAAGTCGAGCCACTAGCCGCAGGACTTGTTGCTGCCGGCGCTTGTGTTGGCGCCTGCGTCGGCGCCTGCGTTGGAGCACTGCCTGCCGCAGCCGGACGCAATCCCAAATTCCCCGGATTGTTCAGCATGTTAGTAGCAAGATGGTTAACAATCCTCGCCTCGTTCATCGCGGTATCCAACAAAGCAGCGTTCAGAATTGCCTTACGCTGGTTTGTGAGTCCCTGCGTGATCTGCTGGCGCACACCCGCGCTCTCCAGAGTCAGGTTCTCGTTGGCCAGTCGCTTCTCCTCGAGTTTGAAGATGTACCACTTGCCGCTGAACTGCACTGGCTGCGTGTAATCACCAACCTGCATCGAGCCGAAAAGACTTGCAACCAGGTCGGGCGGGAAGTTGTTGCTCTTCAGATCCTGCTCGGTCGCAAAACCGATATCGCCGCCCGCACGCAGGCTGTTGATGTCTTCGCTCTTGGCACGTGCGACAGTCGCGAAGTCAGCCTTGCCCTGGAGCTGCTGGTAGATATTGTCAATTTTCAGCTTCGCATCGGTGTCATTCTTCGCGTCGTCAGCGATTCCCTGAGCGCTGTTGTCGGCAGGGTCAACCATGATCATTGCGAGCGCAACGCCGCGCGCTTTCACAAACTGCTGGCGATTGTTCGCGTAGTACTCTTCGACTTCCCTGTCGTTGATATCGATCTTGCCTGCGTACTTGTCCTGCAGGGCCGCGATCGCGAGATCCTTGCGAGCTTCTTCGCGCAGAGTTTCGGCGGAAATGTTCTGTGCCTTCAGACTCTTTTCGAAGTCTTCAGCCGTCATGCCGCTGTTCTGTTTTTGCGTGGCGATGGCGCCGTCGATCTGGGCCTCAGTGGGAAGAAGTTTTTCGCGTTCGGCGCGCTGAAAGAGCACCTCGCGCTGGACGAGATTGCTGAGCACCTGCAAACGGGCCTGAGCCATCTGTAGCTGATTCAACGTTGACGGGTTGCCCCCGGTCTGTTGGTTGATGGCCCGCTCAACCTCTTGCATCATGATATTGCGACCATTGACGGTCGCGGCGACCATTTGATCCTTCGCCTCTGACGAGCCCGAGCTGCATCCATTCAGGACGAGCCCGGCCACGACCAAACCAGTAATGGCAAAAACTTTTGCGATGTTGCGCACTTTAACTCTGCTCCTTTTACTGACTTCCCCACAAATCTGTGGTTCTCTGCTTGACGACTTGGAAATTCGTTTGTTATAAAACTTGGTTTTTGAATCTGGAGGTTGAACAATTATGGCCAAACGTTGCGAAGTCTGCGGTAAAGGACCACAATTCGGCAACAATGTCTCGCACGCGAACAATCGCACTAAGCGACGCTTCGATCCGAATCTGCAATCGATTCGCGTGCAAAAGCCACAGGGTGGCGCGCACCGGATGAAAGTCTGCACAACCTGCATCAAGGCGGGCAAAGTCAAGAAGGCTGCCTGAGCCTTCCCCCGTCGCATACGAGGCCAACCTCCAACCGGCACTCTCCCGAGGCCGGTTGTTTTATTCAGAAGCCAACGCTACTGCTTCAATTTCAACCCTGGCATCGCGCGGCAACCCAGCCGCAGCAACTGTAGCCCTCGCGGGCGGCGGGCTTGAAAAGAAAGTCGCATAGACTTCATTCATGCCCGAAAACTCCTTCATATCTGCCAGGAACACAGTCGTCTTCACAACCAGATCGAGACTACTGCCGGCAGCTTCAAGCACCGCCGACAGGTTCTTCAAAACCTGCTCGGTTTGCTCGGCAATTCCTCCGGCAACAAACTGCCCGGTCTGCGGGTCAATCGGGATTTGCCCCGACGCGAACACAAACCCACCAGCCTTAATCGCCTGTGAATAAGGACCAATGGCCGCGGGCGCATTGTCAGTCTGGATACGTTCTCTCTCTGGGCTAGACATACTGAAAACAAAGGCGGGATTTTAACAGAAGCCACAAAGAAGCACAAAAACACATCCACAGATTACGCCGATTCCAGAAACCAATCTGTGTAATCTGTGGATAAACTCTTTAAGCGACGCCCTGGAGGCGCTCGACGTCGAGGACGCCCGGGACGCCCTTGATTGAGCCGATTACGCGGTCGAGGTGCTTTACGTCGAATACTTCCACAGTCACTTCGATGTGACCGCGTTCGTCGGGTGACACGGAGGCGCGCGCGTCGCGGATTCCGGTCTTCATATCGGAGATCGCGCCTGTTATTCCGGCGATCATGCCGGTACGGTTTTCGGTGATTGCCAAAAGCTTGACGGCGTACGCAGTTTTCTCCGGACGGCCGGCCCACTCAACATCGACGATGCGCTCGCGATTGACCATCAACTGCATCACGTTCTTGCAGCGCGTCGTGTGTACGGCCACGCCCTTCCCACGCGTGACATAGCCGATGATCTCCTCGCCGTGCAGTGGATTGCAGCAACGCGCACGCTGAACCATCAGATCGTCGATCCCGCGCACCACGATCGAGTCGTCGCCCAAGCGAATGAGACGCTTAACCGCGCGTACACCGCTTCTGAGTCGTGACTCTTTCTGCTTGTCGAGCTGCTCAAATTGTTCTGGTCCGAGATACTTCGCGATGACATTCCGCGGTATGAGTTTGCCGTAGCCAATCCCTGCGAGCAGATCGTCGACGCGCCCATAACCATAATCACTCGCAACCCGCTTCATATCCTTGTCATTGTCGCTCAACAACTTCCTCGGCGAGAGCTGAAAACGTGACGCTTCCTTCTCGAAGAGCTTGCGTCCGATCTCGATCGACTCCGCGCGCTGTTGTTCCGCTACCCAGTGACGAACGCGATTGCGCGCGCGCGAGGTAACGATGAAATTCAGCCAGTCGCGCGAGGGATGTGAATTCGCGGAAGTGATGATCTCGACGACGTCGCCATTCTGAATCTGGCTGCGCAACGGCACGATGCGCCCGTTGATGCGCGCGCCGGTACAGGTGTTACCGACTTCAGAGTGGATCATGTAAGCAAAATCGACGGGGGTCGCGCCGCGCGGCAACTGGATCACCTTACCCATTGGCGTGAACGCGTAAACGTCCTTGGGGTAGAGATCGAGCTTGAGCGAGTCGAGAAAGTCTTTCGAGTCCTTAACTTCCTGCGTCCACTCAACGAGCGATCGCAATGCTGCCAACGCCTGATCGTCGTCGCGGGCGCCCCGCTTACCTTCTTTGTATTTCCAGTGAGCCGCGACGCCTTCTTCAGCGACGTGGTGCATCTCCTCGGTCCGGATCTGGACCTCGAACGACTGCCCGTTCGAACCGATCACTGAAGTGTGCAACGACTGGTACAGATTGTCGCGCGGCGTTGCGATCCAGTCTTTGATACGACCGGGCACGGGCTTCCAGTTGTGATGGACCACGCCGAGCGCTGCGTAACAGTGACGGATCTCATTCGGAGTAATGATGCGCGCGGCAACGAGATCGTAAACCTGGTCCAGACCGATCTTCTGCGCACGCAGCTTTTTCCAGATCGAATAGAGTCGCTTGACGCGTCCTTCGACGAGGACGAAAGGCACCGTCGCTTCGTTCATCTTCTCTTCAATGCGGGCGGTGACATTTTTCAAAAACGCTTCATTCTCGGGACGTCGCTTTTCGAGTTGTTCGGCAAGCTCGCGATAGTCTTCCGGGTGAAGATGTCGAAACGCGAGATCTTCAAGCTCGCCGCGTAACTTACCCATACCCAACCGGTGTGCGATGGGCGCGAAGATGTCCATCGTTTCCTGTGCGATGCGCTTCCGCTTTTCCGGACTCAGGTATTGCAACGTGCGCATGTTGTGCAGGCGGTCGGCAAGTTTAACGAGCACAACGCGAACATCGTCGACCATCGCGAGTAGCATCTTGCGTACGTTCTCTGCCTGCTGCTCCTCGCGCGAGATGTTGCTGATCTGTGCGATCTTCGTGAGACCGTCGACAAGGTGTGTAATCTCTTCGCCGAAGTAGCGGCGAATGGTGTCGAGATCGACGAGCGTGTCTTCGACAACGTCGTGGAGCAGTCCGGTGGCGACCGAGACTTCGTCGAGCTTCATGTCAGCGAGAATGTTCGCAACCTCGAGCGGGTGGACGAGGTACGACTCACCCGACGCGCGCTTCTGGCCCTTGTGTTCCTTCGCGGAAAACAGGTAGGCGCGACGCAACAGATCGAGGTCGGCCTGCGCGTGGTTGTGAGCGACTTTTTCGACGATGTCTTCGATGCGAATCATCTACAAAAAATTATAACAAAAGAAAACCATCCACAGATTACACAGAAAGACATCTGTGTAATCTGTGGATGGACTCCTGATAATTCCTTGACTTAGCCCTTCGGTGGGGAAGCGGACTGCTTCTCCTGTTCTTCCTTGCGCTTCTGGTTAGCCACACTCAGTTCGGTGGTGCGCTTCAGAGCGGCTTCGTAGTCTTTCTGGTACTGAGCTTTCTGATCCGGTTTGCCATCCATCTCCGCGAGCTTTGAAGCCTCGAGCAACAAGTTTGTCTTGTAAGACCACGCCGATTCATTATTCGGATCAAACTTGATCGCATTCTCAGCCTCGACCAATCCCTGCTTCACGCACATCTGCGCCTGGTCGAAATCCTTCTGTTCCTTTGGCTTCTTGTAGGAAACGGTGGCCTTGTTAGTGGCTGGATCGAGCGTGGTGGTCTTGTTGGTCGGCAGCTCAGTGATCTTGAAAGAGCAATCCCAATCTTTACTGGCAAGAACAACATAAGCCTCAGCCCGTTTTTCCGGCGGCGCACTATCGCTGGCGGCGCGCGCCGAGATCCACTGTTTCAGCTTGTCGTCCTGGTGAGTGGCTTCGTAGAGGTAAGCAATTGCCTTGTACGACTCTTCATCCGCCGGGTTGTTCGCAAGAAGCTGCTGGTAGGCGACGATCGCCTCCTGCGCCTTGGCCATATTCTCGGGAGATTGCACACCGGGGCGATATTGAGCATGGATCGTCCGAGCGATAAACATCGGAGCGGTTTTGTTATTCGGATCGAGCTCAGCAGCCCTGCGCGAGTGCTGTTCCGCTTCAGGGAAGTGGCCTTCGCGGTACGCTTTCGCGGCCTCGTTCAACTGGTTCTTGGCCCTGATTCGATTGATAACTCCGCACCCGGAGCTAGTAGCAACGAGGATCGCCAAAACGATGACGATCCCGGTCTGAGAGAGTTTCATTTATGCGTGACTCCAAATTTAATAAGACCGGCGTTTGAGCTCCGGCGGGCCGAGTTTCTGGGCCGGCGCTCGAAGCTCTCGCGTGGTCTCCTATTTACTACGGAAGATCGTCCACTTGTAACCCGACCGGACTCGCGCCTGCGCCCTTGATAGCGTCGATTACTTTGACAACGTCGCCGTACTTCGCCGCTCTCGGCGCCTTGACGAACACAGTCTTCTCGATGCGATCGTCTTCCTTCAGATCAGAGCGGTTTTCCATACCGATTTTGTATGCGCGCTGGTCTTTGCGGTCTTTAAACGTCAGGGCCAACTTCTGCGCCAGCGGCGCCGTATCGTTTACCGAGCCGAGCGAGTCCTGGTTCAGCTTGATCTGCAGATCCGGCGAGATGGTAACCACGAGGGTCAGCGGATTTGGCTTCAGTTTGCTCAAGTCTTCATTCGGATCGCGCTGCGTCGGAATGTCAGCTTTGAACCGGCTCGGTTTCAGCGGCGTGACGACCATGAAGATAATCAGCAATACCAGCAACACGTCAATCAACGGAGTTACGTTGATGTATGGCTGGGCCGTAGTACTACTTCTATGCTCTATCTCATTATCACTCACCGACATTTAGGTTCTCCTAGTTCTTAAATGCTTTTACGTAGTCGCTTTCGCCGCAGCGGCGCCGCCCTTCTTCTTGTCAGCCACAAGTCCGATCTTATCGACACCGAGCTTGCGGACCTCGTTAATGACAGTCACCACGTCGCCGTAGCTGACGTTAACGCCGCTCTTGATGTAGACGATACGATCGTTCTCATTCTTAATACCTTTGAGCATCGTATCGACCTTATCGCTCAACTGCTCTTTCGCGACCCGTTGCTTGCCAAGGTAGTACTCACCGTCGTTCGGGACTGAAATCACGATCGACGACTCTTTGATAATGTTCGGATCGACATCCGGGTTGTTCATATTCTTCGGCAGTGCAACCGTGATGCCCTGCTGAAGGAACGGTGTGACCACCATGAAGATGATCAGCAACACGAGCATGATGTCGACCATCGGGGTGACGTTAATCTCGGACTGCAGTCCGCCGCCACCACCTCCACCTGACATTCCCATAACAGATCTCCTTTTACTTCAAGCGGTAAACGACCCGGTTAACATTGGTGCGACGCGCGGTCACGCGGCGCCGCACCAAAGAGGCAGGGGTTCACCATCCCTGGCGTTTTAACTACGCCTTCAACTGCTTCGTGCGGTTCTTGATGAAGTAGTCGACGAGCTCTGATGCAGAGTTGTCCATCTCGACCACAAAGCCATCCACCTTGCCCGTGAAGTAGTTGAACAACCACACGGCCGGAACTGCCACGAGCAATCCGAGCGCGGTGGTAAACAACGCTTCCGAAATACCGCCGGCCACAGCCGCGATACCCGCTGATTCCGCGTTCTTCATGCCGCGGAACGCGTTGATGATGCCGAACACGGTTCCGAACAGACCCACGAACGGCGCAGTTGAACCGATCGTCGCGAGACCTGACAGGCCGCGTTTGAATTCGGCAGTCTTGATCGCGATGGCTCGCTGCAAGGCGCGCTTCGACGCATCGATCTCGTCGCCCGAGATGTCGGTAGTACCTTCATGCGCGCGAAACTCCTGCAAGCCGCTGCTGACGACCATTGCCAGGTGCGATTTGCGGTGCTTGTCGCTGATGTTGATCGCTTCTTCGATGCGATCGTTCTTAAGCGCCTGGGCCACACGCGGCGCAAACTCGCGCGATTGTTTCTTCGCGGCAGAGTAAGTCAGGTAACGCTCGACCATGATCGCAATTGAATAAACTGACATGATCAGCAAAACGATGACGACGGCGATCGCGACGCCACCCATGTTCTTAACCATCTCGGTCAGTGTGAAATGGTCGGCGCTGGAGGCCTCTGGACTGGCTGCGGCTTCCTGCAACAGCATCAAGAAGCCGAGAAAAATACTCGTTAGAATTGTCACGGTGAACCCCTCCAAAAGGTTTTATTAGATTGATAGCAAGCAGAGAAGCCGGGACGGTCCACGATAACCGCGGCGACACGACAAATATTCTCCGCAGTTATTGCGCTACGAAGTTGTACTGGATCACTCCGGTAACTTTAACTGGCTGCCCCGAAAGCTTCGTTGGGGAGAATTTCGCTTGACGCGCAGCACCTACAGCAGCCCCCTGTAACAGAGGATGCCCGGACACGGCATGTGCAGCAATCACGCTGCCGTTTTCGTCAATTGTCACTTGCACCACCACGGTGCCCGAAGCATGCGCTGCCCTGGCAATCGGTGGATACGCTGGTTTGGGTAAGCTGATGGCTTTGCCATTAAGAACGCCGCCTGAAATGGGAGCACGAGGCGGAGTCGGTTTCGGCGCCTCGGGTGGTGGCGGCTCGTTACCGATATCAATTTTGGCTGGGGCGGTTACCACATTACCGGCACCGGGTCCGGCCGGCATTGGTGCGGCGGCGTTGGAGTCAGCATTTCCAATCATGGTGGTCACACCGCGTCTGACCGGCGGAATATCGCTGGCCTTGGCCGAAATCTCTTTCGGTGGCAGCCGGCTTTCCGCAACGTCGGCAATCAACTCTTTACGAATGTCGACATTCTGCTCGACCTTTTGCGGCTTGGCTTCCGCTTGTTTCTCGGGTTCTTTTTGTTGTTGCGGCACTGGTACAGGAGCGACGAGCGTCGTCAGCTCGAGTTCCATATCGCCGAGACGCGCGTCATACCAGTAGATACCGGCAACAAAGAACGTCACGAGCAAAACAGCGTAGATCAGTGCGGTGATACCGACGAATGAGCCTTTTCGCGTGATGTCGTCTTTGTGCGAACTGGACTCAACAAGATTATCGAACATAATTCTCCTCCGACTCCGGCACCAAATGGATCAGGGGTTTACGAAAAAGTTAAGCAGTAAGTACATCGCAAATGTCGATCTAAAGTACCGCTTACGTTCCGTCAATAATGAAGGGGATAACAGCAGCTACCTGCGATATTGAGCACACCGAATTTAGAATTGGAAGCCGCTGCGCGAGACTACTCGCCGGCCTGCTCAACACACCACTGCCACACCCAACTTCTTGCTTTCACACACGATACGGGGTCGACACTTGGGATATTTAATTGGCCAGCAACGCCCGCAGTCTAGTCCGCATAGTGTTTCAAAGTCAAGCGGTAATAGGACACCGGTTGCGGCTAATTTGTTCCGTCTGATTCGATCTGTGTCAATCTGTGGTCAAACTTACAGCGCTATCTATTTAGTGCAGAGGCTTCGAAGCATTCTTCAGACTTTGCTTCGCACCTCGCGCCGCCGGTTTCACCACTCTGGGCTGATTAAAAGCTACTGCCGATTCGCGGTTCGCTGCCTCGATTCGCTGCTCCCACCAAACCATGATCGGGCTCGCGATCGCGATCGATGAATATGTTCCAAACACGACGCCGATAAACAACGCGAGCGAAAATGCCCGCAACACGTCGCCACCAAACAACACGAGCGCCAGCACGGATAGAAACACCAAACCATTGGTGATCACGGTGCGCGAAAGCGTCTGATTGATCGAGTCGTTGGTGATCTTGTAAAGCGAGTCGCGCCGGTGAAGCTTGCGATTTTCGCGAATACGATCAAACACAACGATCGTGTCGTTCACCGAAAATCCGACGAGTGTCAGTAGCGCAGCAATCACGTTCAGACTGATTTCAATCTGGAAGATCGAGAAGAAACCGAGCGTTACGAGCACGTCGTGAAACACGGCGATCACAGCCGCTGCTCCGTAAGTCCACTCAAACCGCGCCGCGATGTACATCAGAATCCCAACGAGCGCCGCAAGCGTGACAGCGATGGCCTTGTTTCTTAGCTGAGCTCCGGCGATCGCTCCGACCGCGTCCGTTCCGACGATCTTGTAAGCCGCATTTTGATCGGCTTCCAGCTCAGTCCTGGCGTCCGCTTCCTTGCCGAATTCGTTCAGCGCTTCTCTAACGCGCACTCGGCCGTCCTGGCCTTCGCCTTCGAGCGGCACTTTGATCAGCACGGTGTCAGGACGGTCAGTAACCGGCTGCACGACCGCATCGTTGATGCCCTTATTCACGAGTGCAGCACGAATCGCGTCATCGTTCGGTCGCTGCTTGAAACGCGCGGTAACAACCGTTCCGCCCTTGAAATCAACGCCGAGGTTGAACGCCTGGCGACCGGTGGCCTGTCGGATCACAGCCGATCCCAAACCGGCCAGCATAAGCAGAACGGAAACGCCGATAAACCAGCGGCGGTTACCCATCCAGTCGATATTTATATCGTGAAGAACTTGAAACATGATGACTCTCTAGATACTCAACGACTCCATTGATTTCTTACGCGACAGCAGCCAGATAAAGATCGTGCGCGAGACGTAGACTGCCGAGAACAGGTTAACCAGCAGTCCGATAACGAGCGTGACCGCAAACCCGCGAATTGCTCCGGTGCCGAACACGAACAGGAACAGAGACGAAATGATCGTGGTTACGTGAGTATCGATAATGGTTATGAAAGCACGGTTAAATCCGAGATCGACGGAGGACGGAATTGTCTTTCCTGACCGCAACTCTTCCCGAATACGCTCAAAGATGAGCACGTTCGAGTCGACCGCCATACCGATCGTAAGAATGATACCGGCGATACCGGGAAGCGTCAGCGTGGCGCCAAACACGATCAATCCGGCAAGCATCAGGATCATGTTCAGAAGCAACGCGACCACTGCATTGATGCCGGAACCGCGATAATAAAAGAGCATGAAGACAACGACGAGGGCGAGACCGACGAGCGAGGCTCTAACACCTGCGCGAATCGAGTCCTGACCGAGGCTTGGTCCAACCGTGCGCTCTTCAAGATATTCAATCGGCGCCGGCAACGCGCCCGAACGCAAAGTGAGCGCTAAATCTTCCGCCGAATTCTTCGTAAAGCGTCCGCTGATCTGTCCCGAATCGAAAATCTGCGAGCGAATGAAAGCGACTGACTTAATTTCGTCGTTAAGCACGACGCCCATGTACTCGTTGATGTGCGAGCCCGTCCATGCGCCAAACTTGTCTGCGCCGCTTTTCTTCAACGAAAAGTTGATCTCGAAGTCGTCGGCACGGCCACCCTGCGAGGGAATTGCCGTAGCATTTCTCAACTCGCTGCCGTCGATGATTGCGGGAGTTTCGACCACGACCCAGCTCTTCGATCTTTGCTGGTTGGGATCTTCGCTCTTCTCGATGCGCTCGGTGTACGGCAGAACTCTGCGATTCGGAGGAATTGTACCGCCGCTGTTGAGCGAAGCGATCGCTTCCTGCTCAGTAGCGTAAGTCTGCGCGGGCGAGGGATTTGGCGGACTGATAACGTGGACCAACTCCAGTCGTGACTCGCCTTTGAGAATATCCTTTACGCGTTCCGGATCCTGAACACCGGGCATCTGCAAAAGAAGCTGGTGTGACGTTGTTGCGCCGTGAGTTTGGAGCGTCGGCTCTGCGATTCCGAGTGCGTTGATGCGGCTCTCAATGATGTTGAGCGCCTGCGTAGTGGCGTTGTCAGCGAGAACACGTTCCGCTGCCGCCGTCATGCTCCAGGTGAGCGTGTCGCCGGAAGCCGAGTAACTCCAAACTGACGTATCGCCAAGTTCGATCTTCTTCTCGACGGCTGCTTTTGCGTCAGCGACCTTTGCCGGATCCGCGATTTGAAGAACTACGCGATAGTTGCCGGGATTCGTGTCAGCCCGTCCACCTTTCGGATCAAACCCCGCATCTTTCGCGGCGTTTTGAGCGGCCACGTAGTTCTCTTCGGTCAGACGCCGCAGGAATTCCTCAGTTTTCACTCGCATCACGAGGTGCGAGCCGCCCTGAAGATCAAGTCCGAGATGAATATTGTTCTTGAGATTCGCCTTGATTCCCGACCATTTGAAGTCCTGCACAGTTGGACGACGGCGCGGACCGATAACGAGGTAAAGGCCAACGATAGTAACGATAGCGATGATGATAACGCGGGTGAGAAGATTCTTTTTCTTCATTGCAGAAATTAACGCTCGCTTAGGTACCTTTTTCGGGCTCGCGATCGATATCGGCAATTGCCGTGCGAGCTATTTCAATCATGGTCTTGTCAGCGCTGCGGATTATAAAACTCGAATCGCGCACGGTGGTTATCACGCCGAGGATGCCGCCGGTTGTAACCACACGATCGCCAATCCTCAGACTAGATATAGTTTCCTGAAGTTGTCTTTGACGTTTTTGCTGAGGCCTTATTAATAGAAAGTAAAAGATGATGATGATCAGGAGGAAGGGCATGAGCCCGGCGAATCCACCTAAGCCACCCTGAAAGAAGATCAGTAAAGTATGCATTTTTGTTAAAGGATTTGACTGTGTTTTCCCAAACTGAACAAAGAGACGCGGCCAGTTCGCGAACTGCTATTCCCCATTCGCACCCAGCCGCTCGGTGAACTCACGCCGATATTTCGGGAAATCGCCAGACCGGATAGATTGCCTCACGCCTCGCATGGTGTCAAGGAAGAAGGCCAGATTATGGTGGGTTAATAGCATACTCGCCAGCATTTCGCCCGCTATATATAAATGACGGAGATAGGCACGCGAGTGTCTCCGGCACACCGAACAACTACATACTTCGTCAAGCGGGCGCTGGTCGTGTATCCATTTCGCGTTCTTGATATTCAACTTGCCGCGTGACGTGAACGCTTGTCCGGTTCGGCCGTTGCGCGTCGGCAAAACGCAGTCAAACATATCAACGCCACGTGCCACTGCTTCGACCAGATCCTCGGGCGTGCCGACGCCCATCAGGTATCGCGGCGCGTCTTTCGGCATTCTCGGGGCGAGGTCTTCAATTACTTCAAACATCAGAGACTTCTCTTCTCCGACGCTCAATCCGCCGATGGCATAGCCGTCGAAGCCAATGTTTACAGTCTGTTCGAGACTTGTGCGTCTCAGATCGAGGTGACCAGCGCCCTGCACGATGCCGAACAGTGCCTGCGCTCCGCTCAGATTTTCAACTTCGCGGCGGCCAGTGTCGGCGCCTTCTGATTGCAGTCGATCGAAAGCCATTTTCGAACGCTGTGCCCAGCGAGCGGTGAGATTCATGCTGCGCTCGGTGTCTTCGTGACTCGCTTCACCGGGCGCGCACTCGTCGAAAACCATCACGATGTCGGAGCCGAGTGCGGCCTGAACTTCCATCGAGACTTCGGGTGACAGAAAACGCAGCGAGCCGTCGACGTGAGATCTGAACTCTGTACCTTCTTCTGAGATCTTGCGGAGTTTGCCGAGACTCCAGACCTGAAAACCTCCGGAATCGGTTAAGAGTGCGCGATCCCAACTGATGAAACGGTGCAGGCCACCGGCAGCCATGATCACGTCGATCCCGGGTCGCAGCCAGAGGTGATACGTGTTGCCGAGTATGATTCGTGCGTCGAGATCTTCTTCCAGCTCTTCAAACCGAATGCCTTTGACTGTGCCGGCTGTGCCGACGGGCATAAACACCGGCGTCTCAATCACACCACGGCGCGTGGTCAACACACCCGTCCGCGCCTCACCATCCTGCGCCTCAACTGTGAAACGAATCGCTGCCGTCATTGTTTGCGCGTCTGTTGGATCGGGTCAGTACCACCTCGCGGTAGCGGGTGGGTGCGCAGCCGTGTTGCGACTGACCCATCAAGCGGGCCAAATTGCTGCACACCCACCCGCTACCGCGAGGTGGTACTGACCCGATCCAAGTTTGACGTTCTCATCTGTGCCTTTTGGCTGACTTATGTTTTTCGATGATCCGCAGCGGCGACGCGAAGAAATCAAACTCCTCGCGCAGACGATTCAAGAGGTAGCGCTCGTACGAGAAGTGCAATCCCGGTTTACCGCCCGAGGTGAAAACCACGAACGTCGGCGGCCGCACACCGACCTGCGTCAAATACTGAACCTTGAGCCGCGAGAACCCGCCCTTCGCAGGCGACGGCGCTGTACCGCCACGCGGTTGTGCAATCGCGCGCTCGAAGAAATCGTTGAGCTGCGAAGTCGGAATTCGACGGTTGCGTGCTTCATCAGCCTTCGAAACGAGCGCCAGAATCTTTTCCACACGTTGACCCTTCAGCGCAGAGATCGTGATCACAGGCGCCCACTCCAGAAACTTCATCTTATCTCGAAGACTGCGCTCAAACTCCGCCGCAGTATTCGTCTCTTTATCCTGCACCGCATCCCACTTGTTCACCGCGATGATGATCGAGCAGCCTGCGTCGAGGGCATAACCCGCGATATTCGCATCGAGCGCAGTGACACCTTCGACCGCATCAACAAGCACGATCGCGACGTCCGCACGTTCGAGACTCTTCCGCGCCATGATCACCGAGAGCTTCTCCGCCATCTCATCAGTCTTGCCTTTGCGACGAATGCCCGCCGTGTCGATGAGGCGGAAGTTTCGTTCTGGTGTTTGTAGAACGGTGTCGATGGCGTCGCGAGTCGTGCCCGCGACGGGCGAGACGATCACGCGGTCTTCGCCGAGCAGTTGATTCAGCAGTGAAGACTTGCCGACGTTCGGACGGCCGATAATTGCGAGTCGTAACTCGCGCGGTTCAGCAGTCTCGTCTGCTGGAGTCTCTTTGCCGATTAGCTCAACGACGCTGTCGAGCAGATCACCGATACCGATTCCCTGCTCCGCCGAGATCGGAAACACGTCGTCAAATCCGAAACGATAAAACTCCGTGCTTTCACTCTCGAGTCGCGACGAGTCGGTCTTATTCGCCGCCACGAGCACGTGTTTGCCGGTCGATCGCAGCAACGCGGCGAGCTCTTCGTCGAGCTGGGTAATACCGGTGCGCGCATCAACAACCCAGATCAACACGTGCGCCTCGTCTATCGCCATTCCTGCCTGCTTGAAAATGTTTGCGGGAATTACAGCGTCGTCGTCAGGCACGATACCGCCGGTGTCGATCAGCGAGAACTTCGCCCCCGCCCACTCGACCTCGCCGTAAATCCGGTCGCGCGTGATTCCGGGCTCGTCGCCGACGATGGCTCGACGCTCCCCGATGAGACGGTTGAACAGCGTAGACTTTCCTACATTCGGACGGCCGACAATCGCAACGAGATTAGACATGGCTGGATAGCTTACAGGGCCTTAATATCTGTGTCATCCGTGGCGATCTACGGTTATAATCTGCCGTCCTTAAGTCCTGACCGAAGGGATGTCGAATATGAAAAGGTTTTTGGCACTGGCCATTATCACAGTAGGAATGAGTTTTCCGCTTAGCGCCCAGGAACACTCGAACCGTCCGCCGAGCACGCCCAGCAATACTCCCGCTCCCAGCAACACCGCCGACGATAGCGGTTGGGTTAAGTTTAGTTCCCCGAATGGACGCTTCTCCGTCCTGATGCCGGAGATACCACCCGAGCAGACCGAAACGAAGGACAGCGCTCAGGGTCCATACACCACGCACCTATTCGTCGTGAAAGATACAACGAGCGTCTATCTTATCGGCTGGGTCGATTACGATCCGAGTTTCAACTTCAACCGGCAAGCCGAGCTGGAAGCGAATCGCGATAACTTCGTCAAAGGCATCAAAGCGACATTGTTGAGTAGTAAGGCAACAACGTTCGACGGCTACAACGCGATCGAGTTTACAGCGGAGGCGGGAGACCGGATTTTCAAGTCGCGCGTGTTCCTCGTTGGTCGCCGGCCGTATCAGCTCGTCATCGGTTCCCCGAAGGGGATGGACGACACGGCGCTGGTGGAACGGTTCTTTAACTCATTCAAAGTCAGTCGAGCGAACTAACTGGCTTCCTCTCTACGCAACCTCTGCGTTCTCTGCGCCTCTGCGGTAAATTTGTTTCTACGACTAATATCACCGCAGAGGCGCAGAGAACGCAGCGGTTGCGCAGAGAAAGCGAACATAACCTCAACATGAAGCGTCGCCAATTTCTGCAAACAACCGCAGCCACCTACATTGCCGCAATTACTAGCCCTTTACCTGAATCAATCGCAAAATCACCACCTGCTTTCGATCTCGAAGAACTAACGATCACGGATCTCCAGCAGGGCCTGCAATCCGGTAAATACACTTCGCGCGAGCTCGTCGAGAAATACTCCGACCGCATCACTGACATCGATAAGAAAGGCCCCGGCCTTTACTCCGTCATCGAAATGAATCCCGACGCGGAGCGGATCGCAGTCGCACTCGATCGCGAGCGGAAAGAAAAAGGCCCGCGCAGTCCGCTGCACGGCATTCCAATCCTGATTAAAGACAACATCGACACGCAGGATCGAATGATGACCACCGCCGGCTCACTCGCGCTCGTTGGTGCGAAGCCGCAGCGCGATGCATTCGTCGCCCAACGACTCCGCGACGCGGGCGCATTGATTCTCGGCAAGACGAATCTCAGTGAGTGGGCCAACTTCCGCTCGACGAAGTCGTCGAGTGGCTGGAGTGGTCGTGGTGGTCAGACGAGGAATCCATACGTCCTCGAGCGCAATCCGTGTGGCTCGAGCTCCGGATCGGGCGCTGCCGTTGCGGCAAACTTGTGTGCGGCAGCGATCGGCACCGAAACTGACGGCTCCGTCGTGTGCCCATCATCAGCGAATTCGCTGGTTGGGATCAAACCGACAGTCGGCCTCGTGAGTCGCGCCGGAATAATTCCGATCTCGCACAGTCAGGACACGGCTGGTCCAATGGCTAGAACAGTCAGTGACGCTGCGATACTTCTCAGCGCTATGACGGGCATTGATCCGCGCGACGAAGCAACAAATGCGAGTCGCGGAAAATCGGTCGCAGATTACACGCAGTTTCTCGACAAAGATGGATTGCGCGGCATGCGACTCGGTATCGCGCGCAAACATTTCGGGTTTAATGAGCGTGTCGATAAGCTGATGAACGATCTGCTCGCGGAAATGAAGAAACTCGGCGCAGTGCTCGTCGATCCTTCTGACATTCCGACGACGGGTAAGTTTGACGATTCCGAGTTTGAAGTTTTGTTATACGAGTTCAAAGCGGATCTGAATGCGTATCTTGCGGGGCTTGGACCCACCGCGCCGGTTCGTTCGCTCAAAGACGTGATCGCGTTCAATGAAAAGAACAGCGCACGCGAGATGCCGTATTTCGGCCAGGACATCATGATCAAAGCCGAGGCAAAGGGACCGCTCACCAGTAAGCCGTATCTCGCGGCGCTGCGTAAGAACCATTTGCTGACGCGCGCGCAGGGGATCGATGCGATCATGAAGAAGAACCGGCTCGATGCTCTTGTTGCGCCGACCGGTGGACCACCGTGGCCCACTGACTGGATCAACGGCGATCACGTCACTGGTGGATACTCGTCGGCGTCCGCGGTTGCAGGATATCCGCACATCACCGTGCCGGCGGGTTACGTTTTTGGTTTGCCTTTTGGTATCTCGTTTTTTGGTGGCGCGTACAGCGAGCCCAGGCTGATCAAGATTGCGTATGCGTTCGAGCAGGCGACGAAGGTGCGGCGCCCACCGCAATTCCTCTCGACCGCCCGCTTCTCGTGAAAGGAGATCGCATGCCCGTTCCTCGCAAAAAATCTATCTACAGCGTCCATCCCGGCGTTCTCATGACGCAAAAGTGGATCACCGAGCTGAAACAGAAAACCGGCCGCTCGCTCGAAGAATGGCTCGCGTACATCAAGAAATCAGGTCCGAAAGATGAAAAGGAACGCCGCGCGTGGCTGAAGGAAGAACATGGCCTCGGCACTAACACCGCGTGGTGGCTCGCTGAACGTGCGGAAGGAAAAGGTGAAGAATCCGGCGATCCGGATGTCTATCTCGCCGCCGCGGAACGCGACGTCGAGAAGATGTATTCAGGCGGCAAAGCCAAACTGCGCCCACTCTACGACGCGTTGCTAAAGCTCGGACTCAAAACAGGCAACGAAGCGAAAGCGTGTCCGTGCTCGACTATCGTGCCGCTATATCGCAATCACGTCTTCGCGCAGATCAAACCGACGACGCAAACACGCATCGACATGGGTTTCGCGCTTGGTGATATGAAACCGAAAGGTCGCTTGATCGATACGGGCGGCTTCGCCAAGAAGGATCGCATCACTCACCGCATCCCGATCACTTCAATGGACGACATCGACGACGAGGTGAAACACTGGCTCAAAGTCGCCTACGATCGCGACGCTTAATCCTGTAATCTTGTAAAACTATGCCATCCTCACTAGGCACACTCGGCGAATCGTACGCCGCCGCATACCTCGATCAGCTCGGCTATCGACTCGTCGCCGCTAACTTCACACTCCCCGTCGGACGCAACCTGCGCGGCGCAATCATCAACGCCGAGATCGATCTGATCGCTTACGACGGCGACACACTCTGCTTCATCGAAGTAAAGACACGCTCCTCCGATTGGTTCGCACCACCAGAAGTCAACGTCGATCTACGCAAGCGTCGCCAGATAACACGCGCGGCCCGTGTCTATCGCCAAATGCTCGGCATCGAAAACGAACCACACCGCTACGACGTCGTCACCGTCATCATCAACAACGACTCAACCCCACAGCTCGAATTACTCCGAAACTTCTGGACCGAAGCCTCCCTCCGCAAACGCCATTGGACCACAGACTTTTATTACTAACAGAACGGGCGGCCCTCCGTGGCCGCCCGCGCCTTTGAACGAACCTAATTCTGGGAATCCGTCTGCCGCGTGCGCGACGGGGCGTGCTTCACGTACTTATCAAACCAACCGATCATCTCGAACAACACGTGCTCGATGCTTTCGCGTCCGGCGTAACCATGCGCTTCGTGCGGCAACATCACGAGGCGAACGGTCGCGCCGTTCCCTTTCATCGCCTGGTACATGCGCTCCGATTGAATCGGAAACGTTCCCGTGTTGTCGTCTGCTTCGCCATGAATCATCAACATCGGCTCGTTAATCTTCGACGCAAACATGAACGGCGACACTTTCAAATACAACTCCGGCGCCTCCCAGATCGTGCGACGCTCGCTCTGAAATCCAAACGGCGTCAACGTCCGGTTGTACGCACCGCTGCGCGCGATTCCCGCCCGGAACAGATCGCTATGGGCCAGCAGGTTCGCCGTCATGAACGCGCCATAACTGTGACCACCGACGCCGACACGTTCCGGATCAGTCACACCCATCTCCGTCGCCTTGTCGATCGCAGCCTTCGCGCTCATCACGATCTGTTCGACGTACGTGTTGTTGACTGTCTCGGGTGTGCCGACGACAGGCATCGTCGCGTTATCGAGCACCGCGTACCCTTCCAACAGGAAGAACAGGTGCGATGGACCAACGATCGACGTCGCTTTCTGTGTCGAACCGGTGATCTGCCCAGCGGTGCCGGCGTCTGTGAACTCGAGCGGGTACGCCCAAACGACTGTCGGCAGGCGCGTGCCTTCTTTGTAATCGGGCGGCAAGTAAAGCGTGAACGAACACGGCACACCATCAGCGCGCTTGTACGTAACGAGCTGTTTCTTGATCCCGCGCAACTGCGGCGTCGGATCCGGGTATTGTGTGAGTGCGCGAACCTGGGCGGCGCTGCTGCGTACGTAATAGTTCGGCGCTTCAGTCGGCGATTCACGCCGCGTGATGAACTGCGCGCCATCATCACTCAACAGCGCGATCGGTCCTTCGTATTTGTCAGCATCACTGCGAAAGATCCGTTCTGACTTGAGTGTTTGCAGGTTGAAACAATCGAGGAACGGCCGATCGCCTTCCGGTGAAGAGCCATTGCCAATTAGATAGATCCAGTCGCCGCTTTGCAGTATTACTCGTTGGCCTTTCATCACCTTCATTACGGGCGTGCCTGGATCGAGGTAGCGTTCCTGCTGGCTCCGGCTCCAAAGCAACTTTGCTGCGGCGTCAGGTTTATTCGCGTTCACGAGGAACGTGCGTAGCCAGCGTTTATCGCGCTCGTAGTCAGAGATCAAAACCACTCCATCGCGCTCGCCCCACATCATGGTTCCGAAACGATGCTCCGTTTTGAAAAACTCGCTGGGCTCGCCTGCGAACGGCGCCTTCAGCATCACGAAACTGTCGCGATGAGGCACCTTCTTCTTCGGATCGCCGTTGTCGAGCGCTCGCACCCAAACGAGTGTGGCCGGTTCATCGGGCCGCCAGCGCACGCTGCGCGGGCCGGTGATCACGCCGTCGATCGGCACCTGATCGGCAAGCGGCAGACTTGCGACTTTGTAAACAAGTTTGCCCTTTGCGTCCCACACTTCGATGTCTCTCGGAAACGCGTTGTCAGGAAAGAGATACGAAAACGGCTTGTGCAATCGTGTGACGAGGACGTGATGACCGTCGGGCGCTGGATCGACGTTCAGAAAGATCGCGGGTTGGCCCAGGGTAGTCGTGCGTCCGCTGGCAGCGTCAACAAAAGCCAACTGCGCCGTCGCGTAGTATTCATACAGACGCTCGTCATAAGGGCTCTGCAAAAGGTCTTCGTAAGTTCTAACTGGACCAGGCCGGCCGGAGCTCTCTTGCGTGATTGGCTCGTTTGGGACGGGGGGCTCGGCGGGCGCGGCGCCGCGCGAAGCGGGAACGAGTTGGACCAGCAGCGTGCGGTTGTCAGGCATCCACGTCAACGCGTTCCCCATGACTGAGTTAATCGTGACGCCTTTTATATTGTGAATTTTGCCGGTCGCGGCGTCGCCCACCCAAAGCTCGACGCGGTTTGCGGCCCCGTTCAGGAAGGCAAAGTGTTTTCCGTCGTCGCTCCATTCGAGACCGCTGATCTTCGCGCCAGGTGGAACGTCGATCTTGACTTCCGAGCCATCGGCCACGCGCTTCAGTGTTAATGCGACTGAATACTGGTAACGGTGTGGCGAGTTTGTCGCTGGATTAATACGACGTCCGGCGAGTCGCAACATCGGTTGGGAAAGATCGGCGAGGGGCGGATAGCGCAGACCGGTAGTGAGAATGATGTTGTCGCGTGTCGGGCTGACGGAGATGCCGGGCGTGACGGGTGCGTTCAGAATGTCGAGCACTTCCTTCGGCGGCTTCTTGTAGCCCTGCTGCGCAAGACCAACCTGAACAGTAATTAATAACGCTAATACTATTTTATAGGCGCGCATGATCAACTCCTCGGATTTGAGATTGGCGGTGTCCGCAACTTATTACGGTTAGCAGCCCTTGTCAAACAAATCCTCGGAGATCGGGTTTAAAAATCCGTCAAATCCGTGGCACCTGTTTTATTTTCTTTCGTTGTGTTGACGCGCGGTGGAGTCGCGCTTACACTGCAGGGCATAGACTCGACGGTTGCGCGTCGGTACCGGCGTGAGACTTAGGGTTCAACAACGGTGCAATGTAATTGGGGTGATCCCCCTTGCGCATTGCACCGTTTGTTTTAGTTGATGAGCTTCGCTTCTATCCTGCTTCACAGACGGCCGGCTTCATCGCATTGTGAATAGCGTGTACCTCGTCAACCATCTGATGATATTGCTCCAGGTTCAGCGATTGTGCGCCATCTGACAGAGCCCGTTCGGGTTGGTTGTGAACTTCCACCAGCAATCCATCAGCGCCGACAGCCACTCCTGCCTTAGCAAGGGGCGCAACCATGGAACTCTTACCGGTGCCATGTGAGGGATCGATGACGACGGGCAGATGTGAGATTTGACGCACGGCGGGTACTACTGCGAGGTCCAAAGTATTCCGCGTGTGTTGAGCAAATGTGCGAATGCCACGTTCGCACAAGACGACCTGATAGTTGCCTTCAATCATGATGTACTCGGCAGCCATCAGCCATTCCTCAAGCGTGGCCGACAAGCCGCGCTTTAACAACACCGGCAAATGGGAGCGACCGGCCCGCCGCAGCAAAGAAAAATTTTGCATGTTCCGGGCGCCAATCTGGATCATGTCGGCATACCGTTCAACCTGATCGATACCAGCTTCGTCGAGCGCTTCGGTTACGATCCTCAGACCAAAGAGCTGCCGCACTTCGGCGAGGATTTCCAAACCTTCTTCGCCCAGGCCCTGAAAAGCATACGGTGAGGTGCGCGGCTTGAAAGCGCCACCGCGGAAGAATCGTGCCCCACTGTGGCTGACCGCCTCGGCCACGGCAAGTGTTTGCGCGCGGCTCTCAACAGCGCACGGACCAGCGATCAGGGCCAACTCTTCGTCGCCGATTGTTGCATCGCCCGCGCGCACAACGGTTTTCTGCGGACACAGATCAAGCGTGATCAGCTTATACGGTTTTGTTACCCGAATCGCTTCCGCGACACCAGGCACGTTTTCAAAATGGGATGGATCTACCGCACCTTGATTGCCGGTTATCCCGATGGCCGTGCGGGTAGCACCACGCATCGTATGGGCGCGCAATCCGATCCCTTGAATGATTCGGAGCACTTCGGCGACTTGCGATTCAGTCGCATCAGCCTTCATTACAACAAGCATATTTCCTCTTTATTGGTAGATGGGTTTAAGACCGCGCGTCGGGTGACGAATTACGCAAACAGAAACGGAGTCAATGCGAGGGGGGCAGCACATAAGGAAGGCCGAAGTCCTGTGGCTTTGCCTCAAAGTAGAAATCTCACTTGGATCGGGTCAGTACAGGGAGCGGTAAGCGACCTGGTCAGTGATCAGCATGCGATATTCCTGATGGTTCTTGACTCCCACGGTTTGACCAGGTCGCTACCGCTACCTGTACTGACCCGATCCAAGAATGATTTTGGACTTTTGAGGCAAAGCCAAGTCCTGTTAGCCGGAGCCAGAGTTTTTTGCCTTCAAGAGACTTTCGGCAACCTGAAGGGCCTTGTCACGATGGTGTTGCAAGTCGGAAATAGTTAGCTCAACGATATTATCGGGAGTAATGCCTGAACCTTCGAGCAGGCGCCCTTGCGGTGAAAAATAGACGCGGCTGCTCCAACGCAGGATACCGCGGCTCAGTGTCTTGCTGGCTTGATTCAAAACGCAACCGCACGTCTGGCGCCCGACGACCCGGGCACGGGCATTCTCCTGCATCGAAGCGGTAAAGACCTCTGATGCGCTTGCCGACTCTTCATCGACAAGGATAACCACCGCGCCTCCGTAAGTCTGCGCAACACGATGGGTAGCTATCCGTTCAATTGCTCCGTTTCTTCCTTTGAAGCCGCCGAAGCTGACTTCTTTGGGAAAGAAGTTGCTGGCAACCTCGAGCAACACACTGGTCTGGCCACCGCCATTGCCGCGCAAGTCAAGAATGAGGCCGCGCGTGTTCATCAATTTTCCCAACTCTTCCCTGAACGGTTCCGCGAGGGGTGGTCTCCATTGATCGAGCTTGATGTAGCCGACGCCGGATTCAAGACGTCTGGCAGTCAACACTGGTGAGGCATCGACTGGACCACGATGAGTAATCGAAACGGTTACCCTCTCATGTTTGAAACCTTCAAAGCCCAACCTTCGAGACGCGCCGAGAAAGTCGGCATACAGCAGCGCGCCGTGCATGAGGTTCTTCATGGCCGTGTCTGAAGATGAGCCCGCATATTCGGAACGGATCTGCGCATAGATCTGCTCGATCGGTCTGTCATTAACAGTGCGCAGAATCATGCCGGGCGCTACGCCCGCGTTGAACGCATCGGAATCCTTGTCCACGGAGAGAACAACAGTCTTACCTTCGACCTCGGCGAGTGAAAGGCCGGCGCTGCCCTTCTGTCTTTGCTCCAGAGAGGAGGGCTCGGGTTTGTTAAAAACTGTGTGCGCATCGCGCAAAGTCGCCAGCATAGTTTCGCAGAGCGCGTAAACCTCCTGGTCATTCGCGGCAGCTTCGATGCGCGGTCGATAACGCTCGTGAACCGCAGCCCAATCGACGCCATGAAAATCTGGATCGTAATACTCAGCATTGATCGTCTGCCACACCTCTTCAAATAGGGCCAGACGGTCCTGACGAGAAAGTGATGATTGGCTTTCCGATTGAGCCAGACCGCGGGTTCCAGTTGTAGTTGACGTATGGCAGCCACCCGGCAAGGCGCAGCTAAGACAAAATATCAGGAGCAGAATCTGAGAGTGGCAGCGCACTCCGATCACTTCAACCGTCTGCTTCCTTGAACGCAAGGACATTACCTGACTCCGGTTAGTAATGCCTGAGTTTGAAATCTCGACCAAAAATTACGCCGAAGGCGTTCGCTAATTTGAGCCCAGGGTTCGAGCTTGCGAGAACCATGGGATCACCAATCAAATTCATATCAACTGAAAGGGTTCGCCAACCGCCCGAACCCTTACAGGGTTCAATACTATTTAATGATCTATACTCCCAGGGTTGTCGCTGGCGCTCCAACCCTGGGCTCAAATTGGTGAACGCCTTCGGCGTATTAATCCAAATTTCAAACTGAGGCAGTACTCTCCGGTTGAATCACTTCCACACGGGGGCGATGCCGTGATTGTGGGGACGGCACCTGCAAGCCGTTTTCGAGCTTAACAACTTGATCCGCCAGATCGTAATAGCGATCGTCGTGGCTAATCACAAAACACAGCTTACCCTTTTTCTTCAATGCAGGGAGGATTTGCCGGTAAAAGACCTCTTTAAATAAAGGATCCTGATCGGCTGCCCACTCGTCAAAAACATAGATGGGCCGATCTTCCAGATAAGCTGTTAGCAGCGCCAAACGCTTTCTCTGGCCTTGCGAAAGCTCCGTCGTGGAAAGCCGCCCGTCTTGAATGCTGACCTGCCGTTCGAGTTGCAACTCCACCAAATAATCGCGCGCCTGTATATCAAGCTTCGGTTGATCGAGGCCCAGTAAGGCTTCAAACAGATAGAAGTCCGAAAAAACGACAGAAAAGAATTGGAGATAGCTCTCCCGATTCTCAGCAGTTACCGTAATACCATTCAACTTCACTTCGCCTTGTTCAGGCTGGTAGAGACCAGTCAACAGTTTAACTAAAGAAGTTTTGCCACTGCCATTTCCACCAGTCACAAAGACTATTGATGGAGAGCGAAAGTTGAGACTCAATGGGCCCAGGATAAAGAGGCTGTCTTCTCCCTCGCGGTGGTACGAATGGGTGACGCCCACGAGCTGTAACGTCTCACAGGAGTCGCCAAACGCCGAACTGTCGAAAGGTAACTCCCTGGCAGCCGCTTCGGTTAACGAGAGGCCTAAAGATTCGATCTTTTGTAAGGCGACGGCGGCGCTGCCCAGGTTGGGCAGCATTGCCGAAAGCACCTCGAGAATGACCGTTATATACAAAATGATAAATACATAACTGATGATCAATAACGGATTGGACAAAGGCAGTTGCGGTAAACCAAATATCACAAGACCAATGAGCGCAAAGAACATCAGTTGGCCCCACGCTCCGGTTACGGTAAAGATCCCACTTCCGATCAACTGGTGACGGCGCAAGGAACTCGACGTCGGGTGCAAGACTCCCGATAGAAAAGCTTTACGCCGGCGCCGGTGCAACTTCAGCTCCTTCGTTCCTTCCGTCAGCGCCCGAAAATGCTTGAAGAGTGCGTCGTGTTGCTCGCGCGCCAGTCTCAAAAACCGCCACGAAAGCTTTACCCCGAGTTGATAGACGCTCATGGCCAGGACGATGAAAATAAAAACGCCCAGGAACACAGTCCCCGACAACCAGGCCAGATAACCCAGACAACCGATTAACAAAGTGCTCTGCAAACAAACGGTGGCGATGCTGAGGAGGCCATTGGTGAGGCTGTTGATATCGGTCGTCAACGTTGCCAGTAACCTTGGACCACCAATTTTTTCCAACTGTCGCGCGGGAGTAGCAAGAATCTGTTGCGCCAGGCGCATACGCAATTCTAAAGTGGCGTTCTGAGCCAGGCGGTTAAGAATAATCGAGGCCAAAGCTCTGGCGCCGGCCAGAATCAGGATCAGACCAATAAAGGCCCAAAGCACGTTAGCGAAGTTGATGCGGCGTGCAGTCAGGGTGACGTTAATCAAGGCAACCAGCAACACGTTGCTCAGGCCGGCAACAATGCTGGCGCCAATTGCCAGCAAGAGCAGCCCCCAGGAGTACTTCAGTAGAAAACCAATAATTCTCATCAGTGGCTCATTCCGTCTTTTGCCTCAAAAGTGGTTTTTAAAACGAACGGTTCTTCTCTGCGTATCTCTGTGATCTCTGCGTTACATACCTCTCGCGACCACAGTTACGCAGAGATCACAGAGATACGCGGAGATCGCAGGGAAGACTTCAATTCCCGACAGGGACTACTTTTTGTGCAAAGTGGCTCGTTCCGTTTACTTCTTCGATACACGTCTGCAGACGTTGGGCAAGGGTGCGCACATGCGGCTCAAACAGCAGGGTGGCATGGTAACCGGGAACGGCGATCGCCTTCACCGGTATGGCAGAAAATGTTGACCAGCCTTTGGTGGGATCCTGATAGAGTTTTACAATCTCGCTCACGGAGCCGTCTTGAGACCAGCCCGGATTCAACTCTGCCGTAAAGACGGTAATTGGACCAGGATACGGTTGCGGAACATAGCTCGTAATTGATTGGCTCCGTAGTTTGCTGCCCTCGAGCACTCGCCGAGCCTGAGTTACAGCAAGCTCCTGCCTTACGTCCGTAGGCAGAATAGCGGCCTGTCTGAGTTGTTCGACAACATAGTCTAATTGTTCGTCAACCTTAAGGCCTTCCAACTCTTTCGTCGTCAAAGCCAACGAGTGGCCTGATTGCGCTGCTGCTTCGAGCGCGAAGCCAACTATCAGCTTTGCGTCATCAAGCTCGGTCTCGATAACCGGAGCAATGGAATCGATAATCGCCAGCAAAGCGACTTCTTCGCCTCGACGCCTTAGCTGTTGGGCCATCTCGAACGCTACGATCCCGCCAAAAGACCAGCCGCCGATCAGATAGGGACCAGTGGGTTGGACTAACTGGAGCGCTTCTAAATAAATCGACGCCCGTTCTTCAATGCCACTGAACTGCTCACCACTTTCTCCGATCGTGAGAAAGTCAGGCGCCTCGAACGCAAAAAACGGCTGATCATTCCCAAGGTGGCGGGAGAGTTGGTAATAGCAAAACACCTGGCCTCCCGCGGGATGAACACAGAAAAAGGGTCGCTTGCTTCCGTTTGGTTGAATTGCCACGAGGTGAGACCAAGGGTGCGACTCACTATCCTCCTCGAGGATTTGGCCCAGGTGTTCAATCGTTGGACTCTGAAACAGTGCTGACAACGATAGCTCCTGGCCAAAGAGCTCTTGAATGCGTGCCATCAAACGAACCGCCAGCATCGAGTGGCCGCCGAGTTCGAAAAAGTTTTCGTTGACGCCGACTCTTTCAAGGTCCAGTAACTCTGACCAGATGTTCGCGAGCGCTCTCTCGACCGTGGTGCGCGGCGCGCAGAAGTTTTCGTCAGATATTGGGTGCGCTTGATTGGGTGCCGGAAGGGCCAATCGATCAACCTTACCGCTGGCAGTAATGGGCAGAGTCTCGAGCCACACGAAATCTGCCGGCACCATGTAATGCGGCAACTTTTGTTTCAGATAGCTCTGAAGTTCCTTTGCTGTCTCATCAGTCGCATGCTCAGCAGTGAAGTATGCAATCAACCTGTTATCGCTCGGCCCATACTCACGGGCAATGACGACACATTCGTTTACGCTCGGGTGTTGGCGAAGCACCAACGCGATCTCTTCCAACTCGACGCGGAAGCCCCTGATCTTGACCTGCTCGTCGAGCCGGCCCAGGTATTCGATGTTTCCGTCCGCGAGATACCTCACCAGATCACCCGTGCGATAAAGCCGGGCTCCCGGTTCTTCATTGAAAGGATCGGGCACAAAACGTTCAGCCGTAATATCCGCGTTATTCAAATAACCTAACGCGAGGCTAGTGCCGCCTATATACAATTCGCCCGCGACCCCAATCGGAACCGGCTGTCCTTCGCCATCGAGCACGTACGTCTGCGTATTTGCCAGCGGGCGGCCAATGGGAAGTTTTGGCAATTGCGCCAGCGCTCCTTCTTCCATCACGGCTTCGTAAGCGGTCGCGGTGATGGTTGCTTCCGTAGGTCCATAGGCGTTGACGAATCGAGATCGATAAGCAGTCACTTGCGCAAGTTTCGCTAAGCTCGGAAGAGACGAGCCTTCACCGCCAGTGATGAATAGTCTGAGTGTGTCCAGCATGGGCTGCAGCGTAGAGACCTCCTCTACAAGCTGCTGCCAGTAAACCGGCGGTATATGAAGTACTGTCACTCCCGCGCGCTCGCATTGGTCCAGTAATTCGAGCGGCGTCAAAGCCGACGGGTTCGGGTGCATAACCAGGGCGCCGCCGCTGACCAGGGTGGGAAATAGTTCCTCAGCAAAGGCATCGAAAGCCGGGGAAACAAACTGAAATTGCCTCGTGGACGGATCGAGTTCGTAGATTTCAATCATGGAAAGCACGCGATTCACGAGCGCGCGCTGCGATACCAACACTCCTTTGGCGACGCCAGTCGAGCCTGAGGTATAAACGACATAGGCGCTGTTATCGGGAGTCGAGCCGTTTTCCACATTCTTTTCCGATGGCTTGGGTGAGTTTGTCCACTCGGTGTCCACGCAAATAATCGTGTCTACGGGAAGCGCGTAACGCTCTTTAAGTGCCTGCTGAGTTAACACGATGGGTGTTCCCGCATCCTGCACGATGAAAGTGAGGCGCTCCTCCGGATATGAGGGGTCGAGCGGAACGTAGGCGCCGCCAGCCTTGAGAATGGCCAGCAAACTGACCACCATTTCAAAGGACCGCTCCATCAGCACCGCCACCGGCGTTTCTGGCTTCACGCCCAAAGCCTGTAGCTGACGTGCAAGCTGATTCGCCCTGCGGTTCAACTCTCCATAGCTAAGTTTCTCGTCACCCAGGATGAGAGCTGTGGCCTCGGGAGAGCGTTCGACGGTCGACTCGATCAGTTGTTGAATGCATTTATCGGCGGGAAACTCTTTTCCAGTTTCATTCCACTCCGAAACAATTTGTCGTTCTTCCTCGCGCGTCAGTAAGGGGAGTTCCGCAAGCCGTTGCTCGGGATTCTGGGCCACAGCTTCCAACAAAGTGCCAAAGTGTTTCATCATTCGCTGAATAGTCGCGAGCTCGAAGAGATCGGTGTTGTATTCAACCGAAGCGATCAAGCCTTCGGGCACATCCGCTACAGAGAGGATCAGATCGTACTTCGCGGCTCCACTTTGAACACTGAGCGAGCTCAAGCGCAGTCCTGGCAGATGTAATTCACTTACGGGCGCCGTCTGCAGCGCGAAGACCACCTGGACCATCGGTGCGTGGGAGAGATCGCGTTCCGGTTGTATTTCTTCAACGAGGCGATCGAAAGGCACGTCCTGATGAGCAAACGCCGCCAGCGTGACTTCCCTCACCTGGGCCAGTAACTGTTGGAAACTCAGGTTTGCGGACAGCTTACTGCGCAAGACCAAAGTGTTGACGAAGAACCCAATCAAATCTTCCGTTTCAACCAGGTTCCGTCCGGCGATCGGCGAGCCCACCACAATGTCTGTTTGCCCGGAATAACGATAGAGCAGCGTCTGAAACACCGCGAGCAACGTCATGAACAAGGTGGTGCCCTCGCGTCGACTAAGTTGGCGCGCGGCATCGCTGAGTTTCGGACTGAGTGCAAAGTTCTGACTGGCGCCCTGAAAACGCTGGACTAATGGGCGCGGACGATCCGTGGGCAGTTCAAGCACGACGGGCGCTTCGGCAAGTTGCTGCTTCCAGTACGCCAGTTGCTCATCGAGGACGGCTCCCTGCAACCATTTACGTTGCCAAACGGCGTAGTCGGCATACTGAAGCGGCAAATCAGTCAACACCGGCGGCTGTCCTTCTACAAATCCTTTATAGAAGCTGGCGAGCTCGCGCATGAAAATGCTCATGGACCACATATCACTGACAACGTGATGCATGGTTATCAGCGCAATGTGTTCTTGCGTATTCAGCTTCAACAGGGTGGTGCGCAGGAGCGGCCCGTTGGAAAGATCGAAGGGCCGTTGTGCTTCCGATGTGGCCAGCAGGCGGGCGATTGGTTCCCTTTCCTCCGGCGCCAGAGCACTCAAATCGATAACTGGCAATTGCGCGGTAAAGTGGGAATTAATCCGCTGCACCGGTTCGCCATTGACGGATGGAAAACTCGTGCGTAACGCTTCGTGGCGCTGGATAATGCCATTCAAAGCTTGCTCGAGGGCGAATACGTCCAAAGCTCCAGCAACGTGAACGACAGCCGGCACGTTATAAACCGTGCTGTTTGGCTTCAATCGATCAAGAAAGAAGAGACGTTGTTGAGCAAAAGACAGCGGCAGATTACTTTCTCTGGACGTTTGCTCCACGGCGATTGGCGGCCGAGTGTCTTCTCTTCCGAGTTCCTTTTCGATGACTGCTCGCAGTTCTGCAGCCGTTGGTTGTTCGAAGAGACTGCGGAGCGGTATGTCTACGCCAAAGGCTTCTCGGACGCGCGACACAACGCGAGTCGCCAGTAGTGAGTGGCCGCCCAACTCGAAGAAATTATCGTGGATGCCAACTCGTTTCAGGTTTAGCACTTCTTCCCAGATTCCCGTCAGGATTCCCTCAACCGGACTGCGTGGAGCGACAAAGCCATCGCGTTCTGCCTGCAGACTTTCATCCGGGCTCGGCAATGCGCGCCGATCGATTTTTCCGTTCGGGGTTACTGGAAATTCGTGCAGCAGCACAAAATGCGAAGGCACCATGTAATCCGGCAGCCGCTCCGTGAAGTAGGCGCGCAGACCGCTGATGATCTCCTGCTCGCGATTGCTCTGCTTGATCTTTATTTCAGACCCTGAAAACAATTCCCGATAAAAGCCGTTGGCCCTAAAGGCTCTTTCGTGGTGACCGGAGAGGAAATCAAAGTCAACCACTTCGCCCGTTCGCTTTAAGAGCTTGCCGTGAATTCGATAGTCTGGATTCACCTTGTTGTCTGACAGCCAACCGCTGCATGTCGCCACCAGACGATCGCCCTCGTCGACGTCGATTCCGGGGGAGAAGACCGGGAAATATACCGGCAACCAGGCATAGGCCTCTTCCAGAATGTTCAACGACTCGCCGGCAATGGTCTCGAGATTGAGCCAGACGAGGAAACCGTCCAACCTGGATTTGCGCGCAATTGTAAAGCTAACTTCATGACTAAATTCGGTGCTCAAGTGGCCATTGAAATCCAGCTCTTCGAAAGTCTCGACGTTGGAAATCAGATCAGATGGACCAACGCCTTTGAGGCAAAGCCGCAGATCGAACTGATAGCCAACCTGGTCGAATATTTTTTTGACATAGTTGCCCGAGACCTCGGTGAAGGCAGGATTACGCAACAACTGATCGGGCAAGCGAACAGCCGCGATCTGAGTAGTGCTTCTGCCGGGGATCATCAGTCCGTCATCGACAAGAAGACGCCGCCGCGCCTCCTTTAGCAGTAGTGCTGCTCCCTCAGCACCTCCGATTGAACCGACGATTTCCGAGACGCAGACGTGAGCTTTTTCCGGCAGCTCAATACTCATCGCGTCGCCGTGCCGGAGGATGATTCGATCTTGCAGGCCGAGTTTTTTCACGCAAGCGCCGGCTTGTTGATACGATTCATCGAGAGTTTCAATGGCGTAAACCTTTTTAGCGCCCGCCTCGATGCAGAACCTTGCCAGAATCGCATCCTTACCCGTGCCGATGTCGACTACTACTTTGTCTTTTACGCTGCGATTAATTGCTGCGCGATATTTTTCATTTCTGCGCTCATCATTTGTCAGCGCGTAGTAGATTAGATCGTCATAAACGAAATACTCCGCCACCGAAGGCCAAATCTCCAGCCTTGCGTCCTCAGGTTGCTGTTCGGCGTTCGCAGGGAGAGGCTCTTCGTTGGGCACCAGATAAACAATCAGACTCTTATCGCCGTCCGGATTCTCGCGTACAGTCACAATGGACTTCCGCACAAAAGAATGTTGGTTGAGTAACTCTTCGATCTCGCCCAACTCAATGCGATATCCCCGGAGCTTGACCTGCTGATCGTCGCGACCGACGTACTCGATATCTCCATTGGCGTGATAGACGGCGACATCTCCCGTCTTATAGAGTCGCTCGCCGCCGTGTTCGCTGAATGGATCGGGAATAAACCTTTCCGCGGTCAGGTGTGGTCCATTGACGTAACCACGGGCCAGTCCTACTCCACCGATGTGCAATTCTCCCTTAACCCCTACCGGCACAGGCTGTAAATCTTCGTCCAGTATGTACAGACGTGTGTTGGCAATCGGGCGGCCGATAACCGGCTTCTGATCGCTGGTAAGCTTCGCCGCCGAGACGCACACAGTGGCCTCAGTCGGCCCGTAAGCATCAATGAAGTTGCGACCCTTGGCCCAACGAGAAACAATATCGGACGTACAAGCCTCGCCGGCAGCGACCAGGTACCGTAGCGACGGCACATCGTCACTGGGTAAAACCGCGAGCACCGATGGTGGCAGCGTGATCATTGTGATGCCCATATCACGCATTGTTTTCAGCAGCGGCTCCCCAGGCAACAGCGAGTCTTTCGCTGCCAGGCAGAGTGTTCCGCCAGAGATCAGCGTAATGAAAATCTCAAATACCGAGGCGTCAAAACTCATGGAAGCGAATTGCAGCACCCTTCTTCCGTGGTAATAGCCAAAGAATTTGACTTGCGAGAACGTCAGGTTGCATAAGCCCAAATGGGTCAGCATTGTTCCCTTTGGCCGGCCCGTTGATCCTGACGTGTAAATCATGTACGCGAGATTTTCGGGCGCGACGTTCACCTCCGGCGCTTCAATGCTCTCTTCGCTTATCGCCTTTACTTCAGTATCCAGGCAAATAACTTGTATGTAATCGGCCGGCAACTCATCTGCCCATCTTTCCTTCGTTACCAACGCCGGCATCTGACTGTCCTGGATCATGAACGCCAGCCGAGCCAATGGATATTCAGGGTCCAACGGTACGTACGCTCCGCCCGCTTTCATGATGCCCAACATTCCCACGATCATTTCGAGCGAAGGTTCGAGGCAGAGACCTATCGGTACATCCGGCCCCACCCCAAGGCGTCGCAGGTAATGGGCCAGTTGGTTCGCTCGCTCATCCACTTCACGATACGTCAGTTGCCGACTTTCGTATTCCAGCGCGATGGCGTCGGGTGTCGCCAGCGCTTGCTCAGCAAACAACTCGAACACACAGCGATCGCGTGGAAACTCCTGATCGGTTTGATTCCATTGCCTGACGATCTGCTGATATTCCGCTGGGGTTAACAGGGCATAGTCAGCAATTCTGCGGTTTGGGTCTGCGGCTATTGCTTCCAGAATCGACTGCAGATGTCCCAACATCCGCTGGATTTGGCCCTGCTCAAAGCGTTTACTGTCGTAGCTGCTCTGCAGTGACAACTCCCTGCCGACTACGGCGGCTACTACAGTCAGAGGGAGGTTCGTGCGCTCGCTGGTATGCACGTCGCTGATGCGCAAACTCACTTCCCCGTTAGACGCTGACTCTTCAATTGGATAATTTTCGAAGACTACCAAGCTCTGAAACAACGGCAGTCCTCTGGGTAATTCACTCCAACCAGCCACCTGGACCAACGGGCTGTATTCATATTGACGCGCCTCTACCTGCTGCTCCTGCAGTTGCCGCAACCACGGCAGCAACTTCTCGTTACCCGGCACCTGAACTCTTACAGGCAGAGTGTTGATGAATAGACCAACCATTGATTCGACGCCTGCAAGATCCGCAGGACGCCCGGAAACAGTAGCGCCGAAACAGACGTCCGTTTCACCACTATGTTTGTGCAGGAGCAAGGCCCACGCGCCTTGCACTAACGTGTTGAAGGTCAAGCGGTGTTGCCGGCAAAGGGCATGCAGGGCAGTCGTCGCCCCGGCTGACAAACGCACTCGTTCCAGACCGTATTTGATTTCTTCCGGAGCAGTTCCGTTTCCATTCCTGGTTTCCATGAGCGGAGTCGGGTCGGTAAAGCCGCTCAAGGTTTGGCGCCAATATTCTTCTGCTTTCGATAGATCCTGCTGTTGTAGCCAGGCGATGTAGTCTCGATAAGGCCGGCCCCTGGGCAACTGCACTTTCTGTCCGCGTCGCGCCGCTTCATAGAAAGTCGTGAGCTCTTTCAGCAATAATGGGCCAGTCCACCCGTCGAGCAAACCATGATGGTAGCTCCACACAAATTGATAATTCGTCTCGTCGAGGCGAATCAGATGCAGACGCATCAGCGGCGGTTCAGAGAGAGCAAAGCCGAAGCGCAGATCGTTCTGAAGAAACTCGTCCAAACTGCGCGTGTAGTCGATCTCTCGCCAATCAATCTGGCACACCGACATCTCAACTCCGCCGTATACCACCTGCAGAGGTTTAGAAAACTCCTCCCAAAAGAATGCCGTGCGCAGCACAGGATGTCGTTCGACTACCTGCTGCCAGGCACTCCTAAACGCAGGGACATCCATCTCTCCCCTAAGTCTGCAACTCAATTGCACTACGCCACCGCCGGAGCCGGTATCGTAAAGACTATCGAACAGCATGCCCTGCTGCATCGGAGAAAGCTCATAGATTGCTTCAATATCAGTGTCGTTCATTGCCCTTTCCTTTGACTGGACCGGCGCACCTTTGCCAGAAAATTGTCCAGCTCTTTCTGATCAAGCTTTGCTTCCGGGAAATCCGAAGGTGTGTAACCCTGCCATCCCGCCGTGGAGGATTCAGTAACGAGCGCCAGCAACGCCTCACGAAGCGCCTGAGCCAAAGCCTCTATCGATGCCCGCTCGTGAAGATGCTCGCTGTAGGTCAACGCGATTAGCAGTTGGCCGTTGCTCATCTTTGCGCTGACTTCCAGGACATATGCCCGAAGTGCTCCTGTTTCGGCTGAAGGTCCAGTCTCCTCCTTAACAATCCGAAACGCCGAGGAAGATCTCGCCACGTCATCTGTTTGTCCGCGATATCGGAAACTCACTTCGGCCGCCGGCGCCGCCTGCAGCTTGCGACGTGCTTCGGGGTTGCCAAAATACCGGCAAAGACCATAAGAAAAACCATTTTGCGGTACCGCTCGCAATTGCTCTTTGACTCGCTTCAGTGTGGCCACCGAATCCACAGGGTTTTCAACTGTCAGGACAAGGGGCGCCAGGAAAGCGAAGGAACCAATCGTGCGGCTTACATCGAGATTCGGCGAAAACGCTTCGCGTCCAGGATGGTCCACCGCAACCAATAACCGTGCGCGGTCACCCCAACGAGAAAGAGCGCCGGCTAATGAACTCAGTAACATCTCCTCGATGTTGGTTTTGTAAACGGCTGCTGCATCCACAACCAGTCTCGTAGTTTCGGCGGCGGTAAGATCGATGAAGATCGTCTGAGCGGAGGCGACGTTATTCAGTCCATCGGGATAATCGCAGGGTAGCGTGGCAATGCTTTCGCGCTCAGCCCCGGTCCAATGGGCCAATTCAGCGCTGCCGGTGTGCTCTTGCGCATATTCGGATAGACGGTGAGCCCAATACCTGTAAGACGTCGTTTTCGGAGGCAAGCTTGTTGCTTGCTCTCGTTCGAGTTGTTGGTACGACGAGACTAAATCTTCGAACAGAATCTGCGAGGAGATATCGTCGACCAGCAAATGGTGGATCACGATCAGTAAGCAACCAGACGTCTCCGCTCCAAAATCGAGAAAGGCAACTCTCATCAGTGGGCCATCTGAGAGGTCGAGACTCTTTTGCACCGCGAGGGCGACACGCTCCACGGTGAGATTCCGATCAACTGTTGTGGAAGTCAGATCCAAATGGACAACGGATGAACATTCGTTCAGCAGCTTATTGACCTGACGCCATCCCTGCGCGGTATGCGTAAAGCGCATGCGCAAGGCGTCGTGATGCATAACTAATTGTTGGACAGCCTGGTCCAGAAGCCGGGAGTTCACCGGCCGATCTACGTCGAGGTACAGCACGCGACTCCACAAATGAGGATTGGTCGGTTGCCGTTCAAAATAGGATTGTTGTGGCGGCGTTAGTGGCACATCTCCGCTAACGAGTCCTTGCTCAGTTACATCAGCGAGGGACGGAGGCACTAACTCAGCCAATTCGGCGATGTTCTGATACTGAAACATCTGCCTGGTGGTTAAACTCAGACCGGCTGCATTCGCGCGGCTGATAACCTGAATGCTGAGCACGGAATCACCACCCAGCTCGAAGAAGTTGTCGCGGATGCCGACTCTCTTGACTCTTAATACTTCAGACCAGATTTTGCAGAGCAGTTCTTCCGTCGTCGTGCGTGGGCCTTCATAACTGTGCTCCAGAACGAGACCGGCGGCGGCGGGAGCCGGCAAACGCCGTCGATCGATCTTGCCACTCGGCGTCAGAGGCACCTCTTTCAACTGCACAAACGTTGCTGGAATCATGTAATCAGGTAACAGGGCCAGCATATGACGTCGCAACTCGGCGGTGGCGGGAACCTGGGACCCTTCCTTCACCAGGACGTAGCCAATGATCCGCTTCTCTCCGCGGTCATCATCCCTGATCACGGCAACGGCTTCTGCCACTCGTGGTTCTTTCTTCAATGCCGATTCAATTTCGCCCAACTCGATTCGAAAGCCACGCACTTTTACCTGGTCGTCAAGACGGCCCAGGTATTCCAAACGTCCATCGGGCAGTCGCCGCACCAAATCTCCGGTGCGATATAGTCTTGCTCCGGCAGTGTCGCCAAACTGGTCGGGAATGAACCGTTCCGCCGTCAGATCCGGCCGCCTCAGATAACCACGAGCAACACCTTCACCGCCGATATAGAGTTCACCTCGTATACCTACGCCGACTAACTGCTGTCGCCGATCGAGCACGTACAGTTGGGTGTTCGCAATGGGCCGCCCAATGGAGACAGTAGCGTCCAGTGGCTGATCTTCTATCTTCGTAATGCGCCCGGCTGCTTTGACGTCATGCATGGCCGACCATATCGTCGTCTCCGTTGGACCATACATATTTGAGAGCTCAGCCACGCGCGGCGCTAACTCTGTCGCTAAAGTTGTGCTCAACGCCTCGCCGCCACAAAGCATTTGCAGCCGGGGTGCTCCTTGCCATCCAGCCTCCAGCAACAAACGCCAGCTCGCCGGCGTAGCCTGCATCATCGTCACACCCTGATCGATCAATTCCGCGAGGCGCCGCCCATCCATGACAACTTCCCGGTTTACCAACATCACTTGCGCGCCGCTGCAAAGCGGCAAGTAAAGCTCAAGTCCGGCAATGTCAAAGCTCAGAGTAGTGATCGCCAACAATCGATCGTTCTCACCCAAACTCCATCTCTGTTGCATGGCAGTGAGGAAATTCACGAGGTTACGATGGGTCACCATTACGCCTTTTGGCGTTCCCGTTGAGCCCGACGTGTACATCACGTAAGCCAGATTTTCCGGACGGGGCCGCACGCCCTGGTTCCCTGATTGGTCAAGAGGAATCTCGGTCCAATCGGCGAGCGTGAGAACTGGCAATCCGGAGCCGAATGTTTGGGCTCTTTCGTGAGCATCGACTACGAGTGCTTCCAGGCCGGCATCTTCACACATGAATTGCAAGCGACCCGGTGGATAAGCAGGATCCAATGGAACGTAGGCGCCGCCCGCTTTGAGCGTCCCAAGGAGTGCCACCACCATCTCAATCGACCGCTCCAAACAGATTCCCACACGCATCTCCGGTCCTACTCCGATTCGCTGCAATTGATGCGCGAACCTGCTTGCAGCTTCATCCAATTGGCGATAAGTCACCCCGCGCCCTTCATGGACCACCGCGACTGCTTCCGGAGTCCTTTTCGATTGCGCCGCAATCATCTCGTCCAGGGTCAGTTCCCGTGCGTATGCCAGTGCCGTTTCGTTCCAACCGGTGACTAACTGTTTTTCTTCCTCAGACTCCAGCAACGAGAGTTCAGAAACCGGCAGGTCCGGATGTGCGAGAACGCTTTCAACCAGGTTGCGAAAGTGCTTTGTCATGCGAACAATCGTGCTCGCCTCAAATAGATCCGTGTCGTACTCGAATGAGAGCCGCAATTGTTGGTGGTCGATGACCGAGAGCGTTAAATCAAATTTCGCCCGGGAGCTTTCGCCACCCAGGGAGGTCAGTGACAATCCCGAAAAGGCATGGTCTTCGTGCTGCGTAAAATTGTGGACTTGAAACATCACCTGGAATATCGGCCCATGGCTTAGGCTTCTTTCCGGCTGTAGCTCGTCCACAAGTTTTTCGAAGGGCAGATCCTGGTGAGCGTAAGCGCCCAAAGTAATTTCTTTGACGTGGGCCAGCAGATCAATAAAACTTGATTCGCTGTTGATGCGCGTACGGAGCGCGAGCGTATTGACGAACAGTCCAATCAGTCGCTCGGTCTCGACTCGATTCCGCCCCGCTATCGGCGAGCCAACCACGATGTCGTTCTGTCCTGTGTAGCGGTATAAGAGGATTTGAAAAACGGCCAACAGCGTCATGAACAGCGTCGATCCTTCACGCCGGCTTAACTGTCTCAGCGCTTCACTGACTTGCTCACTGAGAACAAAACTGAGACTGGCGCCGCGAAAACTCTTGACGGCTGGACGGGCTCTGTCTGTTGGGAGCTCGAGCACTGGAGGCACGCCACGCAGCATTTCTTTCCAGTAACGAAGTTGCTCATCCATGACCCCGTTGGCCAGCCACTGTCTTTGCCACACGGCGTAGTCGGCGTACTGGATGGGAACCTCACTCAGGGGCGAAGGACGCCCGGCGGTAAACGCCAGATACAACTGCGCAATTTCGTCAATCATTACGGCCAATGACCAGCCGTCACTGACGATGTGATGCATTGTGATCAAGACGACGTGTTCGTCTTCTGCCAACCGCAGGAGACTTAGCCGCACCAGCGATCGATCGGTTAGATCAAAAGCCCTTTGCGCTTCATAGGCTGCGATACGGGTTACTTCTTTTTCCTTAGCGGTCAACGTACCCAGATCCACAACGGGCAACTGCACCGGTCGCCAGTCATTTATTCTTTGCACCGGTTCGCCGTCGACAGTTAGAAAACTGGTCCGCAACACCTCATGTCGTCGCTCAACCTCACTGAATGTCCGGGCCAGCGCGCTTACATTCAGCGACCCTTTAAGACGTATTGCCTGCGAGATGTTGTAGAGATCGTTGACGTCAAACTGATGCAGGAACCACAGACGCTGCTGCGCAAAAGACAGCGGAAAGGAGTTGAATTCCCGGCCTCGTTGTTTAAGCTTCAACGCCAGCAGCGCACGCTTCTGTTGCGACAACGCACCGATGCGTTGATCCAGATTGTCGCTGGGTTCCGTGATATTTGACTGTATTAACATTCGAGGTTAACGTTCGGGGATCGTGTCAGATAGCTTTGGAAAGGCTTTGCACAAAAGTCTCGATCGCGCTCTTCTCTGTGCAACCTCTGTGTCCTCTGTGTCTCTGTGGTTGATGAATTCCGAGTAAAACCACACCACAGAGACACAGAGGTTGCACGGAGAAGTCCCACTAGAACAATTCATAAGCATATTTGCGGAGGGGGGCGGTCTGGCTGTGAGGCGTCGAATTGAACTGGCAGCTGCGTTTCAAATCTTCTAACAAACGCGCATCTGGCTCTTTCTTTTGCGGTGACCTGATCTTCTCTTTTATTACTGCATTGAAGCTGCGCAGAAATGTTTTGATTTGCTCAGAGGTCATGCCTTTGCGTTGCAGATAAAACGTACTCCACTGCTCAAATCCGTTCTGCGGCAACCACACTGAACCCTGCACATTGAGGAACATCATATCGATTAGGTCACAAGCGGCTTTGACGTCCATCGTGTTATGCGACCAACTGAAAGCGCAACCCTTGATGCCGTAATTTTCTCGCTGGTCCCAGATCGGAGTCAGCGGATCGCAATACCACAATTGGGCGCGAAAATAATCTGGCCGCGCCTCTTCGATCAGCTCCATGGTTTCTTTGAAGGTCTCCTCGGTTTCGCCGGGAAACCCCATGACCAGCGAAGCGTAGGTTGAGATCCCCGCCTGGGCCAACGCTGGTATCGCTCTCAGGTAGTCGGCCCGTTTGGCGGTTTTATTCATGATCTTAAGCATCGTGTCGCTGCCTGATTCCACGCCAAGAAATACTCCTTCACAACCGGCCTCGCCCATGAGGTCAACTGTTTCCTGGTCGCCGTGATCGCAGCGGTACGTGCTGTTCCACTTGAACCCATACTTGTTCCTGATCATCATCCGCAGAATTTCTTTGAACCGGGCCTTCGGAATATTGAACGTATCGTCGATGAATGTGACGGTGGTGACACCGCCGATCTCCCTGATGGCGTCCAATTCCTGTTCGACGAATGCAACGTCGGAATAAGTATATTTCCCCGCTCGTGCCGGGAAGGCGCAGAAGGAACACGAAAAAGGACATGATTTCGCGGTTCTGGTCGAAACGAATTCGCCGAGTTCCGCTCTCGGAAAGAGACGATAGTTGACCATGTTCTCTTCGAGTCGATTCGATTCGATCGAGGTTTTGTTGACAACGTAATCCTTGCCCTGTTTGTAGGCGATGTTTTCGATCTGATCGAAGCCACTGCCGGCTTTCAAAGCCTCGATTAGCTTTACCAGTGTGCCTTCGCCTTCAGAGCTGATGACGTAGTAGTCAGCGCCGATGTATTTCAGCAGCGAAAGCGACGTTGCCTCGTCATCGGTATTGGTTGAATTGGCGATGTGTGGTCCACCGACGATGATTTTTGCAGTCTTATTGTGTCGCCTGATGAACGAGATGATTTCTGTTATCGGGTGTGGCGAGACATATAGCGTGGTGGTAATGGCTATTGTAAGAATGTCATTCTTGAGTAACTTCTCTTTCAGCTTCTCCTTCTCCAGATGAAATAGGTTGACGTAATCGACGGTCAAATCTCGCTTCGCGAGGTAACTCACGAGATAAGTAATCACCGGCCAGAGAAAATCAGCGTTATGAAAAGGTTTCGATCGGGAGCCGTTCGTTTCGTGGAACAGGTTCAGGATGTCCATACTGCGATATGGCTTGCCCTGATATTCGATAAACGCCAGATCGATATCCTTAAAGGCTCCGGAATTAGTTCCCATCGCCTTAAGCATCCTGACGTAGTCCTCAAAGTTCGAGTCATTGAACCCGATAATCAAACAGTCAGTCATGACCTTCTCCTTTGCTTTCGCTTCTCTGCGATCTCTGCGTAACTCTGTGATCTCTGCGTAACTGTAGTCGCGAGTAGTATTCAACGCAGAGATCACAGAGTTACGCAGAGATCGCAGAGAAGAATCAGTGGCTCAGCCGGCGCCAACCTCTGACGCAAGCAATTCAGACACTTCTTGATCTGAGAGCTTTTCAAGCTCAGCCAGCAGGCTATTCAAGTCTTTATCGCCGCGGGCGATCGAATTTATCTTTGAAACTTCAGCCACGGGTTGCAGTTGGCCCAACAGGAGAGCTAGTGCAGCTATCGTTGGCGATTCAAATAAGCTACGCAGCGGAATCTCCAGGTGCAGGGCTGCGCGCACGCGTGAGATAACTCGGGTGGCCAAAAGTGAGTGTCCACCCAGCTCAAAAAAATTGTCATTGACACCAATCAAATCAAGACCCAGAACTTCCATCCAAATGGCCACAAGACTCTCTTCGAGTGGTGTGCTCGGAGCCACATAGGGCACGGCAATATTCGGACGCGACTGTTCGGGAGCAGGCAAGGCACGCCGATCGATCTTACCGCTCGGCTTTAGCGGCATCGCCTCCAGGACCGTGAAGGAACTCGGTATCGCGTACTCAGGCAACTGTTCACTGAGGAAGGCACGCAATTCGCCGATTTGTGGAATCTCGCTTTCCTTATGAACAAGATAGGCCACGAGACGTTGATCGCCGGCGACTGTTTCGTGCAAGGTCACCGCTGCTTCCTTTACCGCAGGATGTTGCAATAAAGCTGTCTCGATCTCTCCCAGCTCAATACGGAATCCTCGCACCTTTACCTGATCATCGCCGCGGCCAATGAACTCGATGTTGCCATCAGGTAAATAGCGAGCAAGATCTCCGGTGCGATACATTCGTTGACCACTCTCATCGCCGAATGGACAAGGAATGAACATTTCAGCAGTCAACTCGGGCCGGCCCAGATAGCCGCGACTCAATCCGACCCCGCAGATATAAAGTTGCCCGGTTATGCTCACCGGAACCGGGCGCAGGTTTTTATCGAGAATGTAAGTGCGGATGTTTGCGATTGGGCAACCGATCGGCACTGCTTGTTTTACTTCGGCGCGGCGACAAGGCCACGCTGTTACGTCAATTGCTGCTTCGGTTGGTCCATATAAATTGTGCAGTGCTGCCTGCATGCGCTGGTAATACTGATCTTGAAGTTCCGGCGTCAGCCGCTCGCCGCTGCAGAGCACTTGACGCACACTCCGGCACTCTTCGACACCCTCCTGGGCCAGAAAGATCTGCAACATCGAAGGCACGAAGTGAATGGTGGTAATCTGCTGCTGGTTGATCAACTCGACAAGATATGCAGCGTCCTGATGCCCGCCCGGCCGAGCAACCACGAGCCTGGCGCCGTTGAGTAACGGCCAGAAAAACTCCCAGACTGAGACATCGAAAGTAAAGGGGGTCTTTTGCACAACCGCATCAGCCGGCGTGAGTTTATAGGCCTCCTGCATCCACAGCAGCCGGTTTCGAATGCCACGATGAGTGTTGATAACTCCTTTCGGAACGCCAGTGGAGCCGGAGGTATAGATCACATACGCAGCGTTATCGCCATGTATTCTGTTTTCCGGATTCTCGCTGCTCTCCTTCGCGATCGTTTCCCACTCCTCGTCGACGGCGATGACACGCGCGTCAGGCTCTGAAGTAGTTGCGGTCAAACTCTGCGTTGTGAGCAGGACCAGAACCTTTGCATCTTTCAACATGAAGGCCAGGCGGTTTGGCGGATATGAAGGATCGAGAGGCAAATAAGCGCCGCCGGCTTTCACCACCGCAAACAGTGAGACGACCATTTCCAACGATCGTTCCATCATCACTGCCACCACGGTTTCGGGCCCAACACCGAGCCGCCGCAGATGATGCGCCAGTTGATTTGCCCGGCGATTCAACTCCGCATAGGTGAGCGTCTGTCCTTCGAATTCGACGGCAATGGCGCTGGGAGTGCGCGCCGCCTGGGCTTCAAATAGCGCGGGAAGAAATGCTTCCGGGCCATAATCGACAGCGGTCTCATTCCACGTAAACAGAAGCTGCGTTCGCTCCGTTTCACTGAGCATTGATAAATCGCCGATCGCATGGTTCGTATCGGTCAGCGCCGCATCGAGCAGTGTGAGGAGATGTGTTTTGAAACGATCAATTGACTCAGCGGTGAACAGCGCGGCATCAAACTCCAGCTCGGCGGAAATCTCATCACCTTGTTGATCAAACGTGAGGCTCAGGTCTTGTCCAACGTCGGGAAGCTGATCATGAATTTCCCGCAAGGCAATCGTCACATTGAACAGCGGACATTGGGCGCTACTGTTTTTCAAACCCAGATCTTTGATCAGACGATCGATTGGATACCGTTGCCGGGAGTAAGCTTCGAGCAAAGTCTCTCGGACGTTCAGCAGATGCTGACGAAACGTATCTTTTTCGTTGATTTGCGTAACAATGGTAAGGGCATTCGGAACCTGCGCAGCGCCATCGTTACGCCGGCGCGATGGACTGCCAACCGTAATCAGCGCGGCAGGTGAGTAGTTGTAAAGACATACCGTGAGCGCCGAGACCAGTGTCGTATAGAGTAAGAACGCACTGTTACCGCTGAGTTTGATTAACTTTTGACAGAGGTCTAACGGCAACCGCAGTTCAACAACGCTCTTGTGGCGCGCCATGTCCGAGTGACGTGGAAAATCAAGCTTCAGATTCGGCGCGCTGATCTCCCGCGACAGCTTGTCGAGCCAGTAGCGACCTTCATCAAGTAATTGTCGATCAAAAATGAGTATTTCACGCTTCGGATGGTTCATAAGTACGGCCTTTACTCAAATAGTGACTGACAGAGGCTCTTCTCTGTGCAACCTCTGTGTCCCTCTGTGTCTCTGTGGTGTGGTTTACTCGAAATTCATCAACCGCAGAGACACAGAGGACACAGAGGTTGCACAGAGAAATCCAAGAACAAGGACTGCTTCAAAAGTTGAATGCCACACCAGCGTCGGCCGCCAGCGCCTGTTCATCCGTTGTGGTGGTCTTGTTGATCAGCATGTCGCCTAATCGGATTGAAGTATTTGCGGCTGCTTCTCGCAGGATCGTAGACAGGTGTTCTGCAATTTCCCCAATCGCTGCTGAGTCGAAGCGCGCTGTTCGATACAAAAATTCCATCTCAACAGTTGGGCCAGTGATGGACGCCGCCAGCGCCAGGCTTAAATTGTTGAATTGCTGTGCGCGTCCGTAGACGAATCCAGTGTCGAAATCAGCAAGTATTTGGCGAGCATATCGACTGTGCGGAAGCGAAGCCGCGACGGCTTCCTTTGTCTGAGCAACCAACTGTTTAAAAGTAAGCTTGTCTGATGGTCGCAGTTTTAGCGGAATGGGCTGCGCCAGATCTGCGAGGATAAAGGTTTCCTTTTGCCCGCTCAGTTTTGAAAGCAGAACGCTGAACGCGCTGAGAATAATCGTGGCTGGATCGGCAGCGCAGCTTTCCGACAACTTCTCGGCGATTGAACTCTCAATGCCAAAGAGCAGCGACGACATATTCTTATCCGTCTCCGCTGGCTCAAAGTTGCGTACAGAGGGATTCTCACCCAATGTCTCCTCCCAAAAATTTCCCGCCGCTATATAACTGTTCCAACCGTCACGCAACCATTCGACTTCTTCTGCAAGATGGGCTTGCAGGTACGCGACGAGAGCTTTCATCGCCGTCTCGTTCTTGTAGACGAGGTTCAATTTCAGCGTTCTCTCTGTAAAGTGCGGTGTCACCAACAAGGCATACGAACCGTTAGGTACAACATCGCGCCAAATGAATCCCTCGGGAATCCATTCATCGCCACCGAGCCACGGCTCATTTACATATTCAAGGTTTAGCAGAATTTCCGGAACATCACCCCTGAGGCTACCGTTGCGCGACTGCCCATCGCTGCGCACAGCTTTCATGGTGTGCTGTAGTACTGCTACCGGATCATCATGCGAAGCTAACCCCGTCACACGCTCAAGATAAGTTAAGGGTCCTACCGTTTCCGCCAGTTGCGTATCGATGCGCCGGTAATCGAGCTTCACGTCAACTGCTGGATCTCGTAGGGCATTAGCCTTCTCGGCGCAGCTCAGAACAGCGCTGACTAACAACTCCGTGAAGTGAGGTTGATCCTCTCCAGGTAGTTCTGAGGTGAGGTGATTGGCCAAAACGATCGTTGTAGAACTGTAGCCGTCGTTTTCATTGTTAGACGTGCTGAGTTCGGCAGCGTTCAGCATTTGATTCGCAACACGCATTTCGTCAGCCAAAGCCGTATAACTCTTCCTCACCGGTGCTAACGATATTGGTCTTTGTTCAGCTAACTGTTCATAGGCGCGGAACAACTGTTCGCACAGAAGCATCGTGCTCGGGCCGTCCGCAATTGCTTTATGGACCAGCAGCAGAATATCGGAGGCTTGCTCGCTACTCTTGATTAAGCCAACTCGGAACGAGGATTCCGCGGTGGGTTGAATCTGTTTTGTGAGTTTGTCCAGTACTTCAGCTTTGCCGATCTGCTCGTAGACACTGAGAATTTCCGGATCGTGCTTGCCGTTCGCCTCGTAGAAGCCGTCACCCAAACTCATTTGCAGCATTTCGTTGTGACGGACCAGAGCCTGCGCCGCTCGCGCAAGCACTTCTTCGTCAAGAGCCTTAGTCACATGGATGTGATAAGCCGTGACCGAGTGATCACGATGCTGCCACTCCTCGGAAAGAACCGCCACCGGTTCGGTAGGAGGAGAGACTTCGCCCCGGTTGAGCCTCGTTCCCTCGTAGACTTCTAAACTCAGAGGATGCAAACGGTGCCAGCGCTCTTCAGCCTGATACCGTTCCGACATCGTGTAGATATTCGGCAGACCAAGACTGACAGCTAACTCAGAGACTTCGCGAAGCCGCTGGTATTTTTCCGCGCGCGTTGGCTGGCAATCCACAATCTCCCACTCCTTGAAGCGAGTAAAGCGAGTTACTTCTTCCGGATAAAGCGAGAGAGACTGAAATAACCGCGAGCCGACCTGGCCGTACGGATAGTAATAGTGTGGATGCGCTTCCAGTTCATAGATGAAACGGTGGTGTTCGCGGATAAAGTCTAAGGTCTCTTCAAAGTCTGCCTGCGTCTCACCGGGAAAACCTACTATCCAGTAAGTTGTTGGTCTAATGCCCGCGTTCGCCAGAGATTTCAGCACCTCGGAGATCGTGTGGGGTGTAGTCATCTTGTCCATGGCATCGAGCACTCGCCCGGACGCGCTCTCAATTCCGAGTCGCACGCGATAGAGACCGGAGCGCGCCCAGGTGCGCGTGCGGTCGCGATGAGTTACGGGTTTGTCAGCGCGCAGGTAACCGTCGTAAAGAATATTTGCTTTTCTCTTCAACAGCTCACTCGAGAATTCGCCAATGTACGGATTCATCAGTGAGTCACCGAGAAAGAACGAATTGTTGTTGTAGGTGGTCGCCAACTCGATGATCTGTTGTGCGAATAACTCGCGCGGCCGCTTGCGATAGTCGCCCCACTGCACTGTCTCGGAACAAAAACTGCATTGAAAAGGACAACTGCGGCCGCCTTCGAGTGACAAGTGGTAATAGCAAGTCAGATCGAAGTCAGTAAAATCCGGAATGGGAACTTCCTTGATGTCCAGAGATGGTCCCAGGTTTTCGGACCGTGAAATAAGTCGCTGGCCGGGGAGCTTTCCCTCGAGCAGATTCAAGAAAAGCTGCTCTCCCTCGCCGATAATGATGTGATCGACGAAGGCATATTCACTGATCAATGTTTCAAGATTGTCTGACCCAAGCGCCAGATCGTCGTTGAATACGCCCCCGCCCATGACCGTGGCGAGCCAGGGATATCGTTCTTTCACCCTCTTGAGTATGAAGAGCGATGACGCCAGGGACGTCGTATAGGTGCTGGTGCCGACCACAGTGTAGTCAGACAGCGAGGTCATTTCGATCAGCTCATCCAGTCGGCGGAAATATCTTTCGACGATGGGCAGCAGGCCTGACGCCACGCGCTCGTCATACTTGATCCCATAGATAGGAATGATGGTTTTGAGGACTTGCGCACACGCCTCCTGATCAGCGCCGTTTACGTAAGCGAGCATATGGGCGTTGATGATGAACCATAACTTGGAATAGCCGTCGTGAATCGAAACGTCTTCCATAGTCTGCAAGAGACCAAAATATTTGTGGTGCGTTCCCCAGAGGTCTGGATCGACGTTGAAGTCGTAGCACTTCACGGTGTGTCCATGTTGCTGCAGGTAGGTCTTGAGAATGCCGATTCCCAGCGGCGGTGTCCACGGTGAGAAGAATGGGGGTTTTATTAGCAATACTTTTGCGCTTCGGGCTGGAACGAGATTGCCTGGCCGGCGCCGTGTAATGGTCGATAGTCGTACTTGATTCATTTGTATACCCCTCAAGTCTAAAGTCGGGTTTTTGGGTCAGATAGCGAGGGTTGGGGATTCGTAGCGATCCGAAACTGCTTTGCGTCAAAAGTCTAAATCCCACCCACGGCAGTGGGTGGATTGGTTCAGGTCCTTTCTACAGACGCCCTCTGGACGAGCATTGAATCCCACCCACGGCAGTGGGTGGATTGGTTCAGGTCCTTTCTACAGACGCCCTCTGGACGAGCATTGAATCCCACCCACGGCAGTGGGTGGATTGGTTCAGGTCCTTTCTACAGACGCCCTCTGGACGAGCATTGAATCCCACCCACGGCAGTGGGTGGATTGGTTCAGGTCCTTTCTACAGACGCCCTCTGGACGAGCATTGAATCCCACCCACGGCAGTGGGTGGATTGTTCAGATTATTAACCCGGTGCGAAGGATCTGAACGATCCACCAACTTCCGTTGGTGGGATTAAAGCCGTTTTAGATTTTCGGGTAGAAAGCATCTGAATGAACCACCCACTGCCGTGGGTGGGATTTTGGGCTTTTTGTGCAAAGAGATCCGAAGCTGTTCAGAAGGCAAATTGTGCTAGTTGATCTGTACTCTCGATTAGTCCCGGACGCGTGAGAGTTTCGAGCGGAATATCTACTACCGGTGTCAAAGACTCAGCAGTTGCTGCCTGTAATAGTTGTTCGTAATGCCTCAGCATGAGAGTGATGGTGTCACGTTCGAACAAGTCCGTGTTGTACTCCAACACGGCATTCAATCTGGTTCCGTGCTCAACGATGAAAAGCGTTAAATCGAATTTGGCTGTGGTGTTCTCGCGGCCCAGGACGCTCAGCGTGAGTTCCGGCAATTCCAGCGCTTCCGAGCGTGCGTTTTGGAGCACAAAGAAAACCTGAAAGATTGGCGAGTGGGCCGGATCGCGCAACGGTTGAAGCGCTTCGACCACCGCTTCAAACGGAAGATCCTGATGCGCATAGGCTGAGAGCGTAGTTTCGCGAACAGCTTCAAGCAGCGAGTGGAAGTTGGGCCGGTCCGAAAATCTCGCGCGCAGCGCAACCGTATTCACAAAAAACCCAATCAATTTTTCGGTTTCTACGAGACGCCGATCCGCGATTGATGTGCCGACTACTATGTCCTCCTGCCCTGAGTAGCGATAAAGCAGCGCTTGAAAAGCAGCTAGCAGCGTCATGAACAACGTGACGCCTTCCTGGCGACTGATCGCTCGAATGGCAGCGCTCAATTCCGCAGAAAGTAACAGGGATTCAGTTGCGCCACGGAAAGTTTGGACCACAGGGCGCGGTCTGTCAGTTGGTAGTCGCAAAAGCGCAGGCGCCCCGGCGAGTTCCCGCTGCCAGTAAGCGAGTAAATTCTCGACCACCGGTCCTTGCAGCCACCGGCGTTGCCAAACGGAATAATCCGCGTATTGCACTGGCAACTCCGGCAACAAAACGACCTCACCGGTAAAAGACGTCTTGTAGAGCGCCGCCACTTCCTCGACCAACACGCCCGTGGACCAGACGTCACTGATGATGTGGTGCATAGTCAACATCACCAGATGATCAATTTCACCTAGCTTGATCACTGTAACGCGCAGCAACGGACCGGTCGCGAGGTTAAACGGTCTGCGCTCTTCGCGGGTGGCTAGATCTCGTGTCACGGCCTCGCGCTCGATCTGGTCCAACGCAATAAGATCGATCATTGGTAAGCTGAGTGTCGCGGGCGCATGAATACGCTGCACCGGTTCACCATCAATCGCCGAAAACGTGGTCCTTAAGATCTCGTGCCGCCTCACGATCTCGTTGAGAGTCTGTTGCAGCAAAAGCAGATTGAGATTTCCCGTCAGCCGCACTGCCAGCGGATTATTGTAGGCATCGCAGCCCGGTTCCAGTTGGTCAAGAAACCATAGGCGCTGCTGCGCAAACGACAGCGGCAGTTGCTCGCTGCGCGTACCAGGGCGTAAAGGTGGCAGTGTGATACTGGCTCGATTGAGAACTTCCGCTTCGACTGTTTTTGCCAACTGGCTAATCGTCGGCGTCTCGAACAATCGCCGCACGGGCAATTCGACGTGAAAAGTCTGTCTGATCCGGGAGACAATCTGCGTGGCAATTAGCGAATGCCCGCCAATTTCAAAGAAGTTGTCATCAACCTCAACGCGCTCCAACTTCAACACTTCCGCCCAAATCGCTGCGAGGACCCCTTCGATTTCTGAAAGCTGGTGCGTTCCCGCCACGTCATCATCAATCACAACCCGGTCAACGTCAGGCAAAGCGCTGCGGTCGACTTTGCCGTTGGCGGTTAAAGGAAACGCGTCAAGAAAGCCGATGTCCTGCGGGATCATGAAATCCGGCAAGCGCTGCTTCAAGAAGAGTTGGAGTTCTCTTCGTGAAGGTTCGTACCCGTGTTTGAGCACTAAATAAGCAACCAGGCGCTTTTCACCAGCCTCTGTCGTGTGGGCTACTACCACCGTTTCCTTGACTGCCTCATGTTCCCGTAACTTGCTTTCGATTTCGCCAGGTTCGACTCGATGCCCGCGGATCTTCGTTTGATAGTCTTTGCGACCCACATATTCGATACCGCCCTGCGGCAACAATCGTCCGAGGTCACCAGTGAAATACGATCGCATCGCTGCTGAGCCATTGTTCTGTTCCGTGCGGAAGGCGCGTTCAGTCAGATCGGGTCGCTGCCAATAACCGAGCGCCAGATGCTCGCTCTTGATCACAATCTCCGCGGGTTGATAAACATCTGCTTCGTTCCCTGCTTCGTCAATTAGGAAGACCTCAGTATCTTCGACGGGATGACCGATCGGCACAGCATTGCCGGCAAATTGTGTTTCATAGTTGGCAAAGAACTGCAGGGTCACAGTCGATTCCGTTGGTCCAAAGCCATTGACAAACAAACAGTGCGGGCCGAAGTGTTCTTTATAAGCTTCAAAATCGCTGCGAAAGACTTCTTCACCTCCCAGCACCACGCTGCGAACCAGATCAAGCCGCGTGTCTCCCAATGCGTCAATCAGGTATCGATAAACCGTGGGCGTGGAGTGATAGATGGAGATCCGTTCATCGCTTAACCACTGTGCAACTCGATCCAGATTTTCTGATTTCAAATCTATGGGATAAAGCGTCGCGCCATTCAAGAGGGCGCCGAATATGTCCATCACTGCCGCGTCAAACCCGTAAGATGCAAGGAGCGTTAAACGGTCGTCGGCGCTTATTTGCAATCTGTTTGTGTAATTTCTGATATGTCGCAGAACGTTCCGGTGACTCTGCACAATTCCCTTCGGCTGGCCCGTTGATCCCGAGGTGTAGAGCAGGTACGCCGGCGCGGACGAAGAAATCGTGAAGTTCGTATGTGGTGCTTGGCGTTCATCGTGATCTTTTGTGAGCGCGTCAATATTGATCACTGGCAGAAGTCCTGCTCCCAATTCCGCCGCCCTGGAAAAGTTCTGGTCGTCGGTAAGAATCATTCCTGCCTGTGAGTCATGCAAAATGTAAGCAAGCCGCGCCTGCGGGAATGAAGGATCGAGCGGGACGTACGTCTTACCGGCGTTCAATGCGCCCACCAAACCGGCAATCGCGGCCACGCCGTGTCCAAACAACAACGCCACCCGCTCTTCAGTCCCGGGCAGCAGTTTCACCACAGTTCGCGCAATACACGACGCCCTGGCGCTTAACTCACGATAGGTGCACTGTTCATTCCTGGTTTTGACAGCAATGTTTCCCGGATACAGCCGCACCGTGTTTTCAATGCGCGCAGTCAGAGATTGTTCTGTGTCTGCTCTGTCAAACTTCGCGGGCGGCTGGAAACTGTCTTGCGCCAGCAGTTGCCGGCACTCAGCGGGCGATGCAAGCCTTATTGTAGATAATCGTCGATTTGGCTCAGCCACTGCGCTTTCGAGCACTGCCCTGAAATGTGCTGACATGCGTTGAATGGTCGAGGCGTCGAAAAGATCGACGTTATAAACAAAGGCCAGATCGATTAGGTCACCACGTTCCGAAGCGTAGAGACTCAAATCGAACTTGGAAGCGTTCTCGGCAAACAGCGATACGGGCGTGACGTTAAGTTCCGATAATTCCAATCTCTCCTCAGGCGCATTTTGGAGCACGAACATTACCTGGAAGAGTGGCGTACGGTTTAGGTCTCGTGCCGGTTGTAAATACTCCAACAACATCTCGAACGGCACTTCCTGATGCGCATACGCGCCGAGCGAGAGCTCACGTACCCTGGCCAGCAATTCTCGGAAAGTCGGGTTACCTGTTAAGTCAGTTGATAAAACTAGAGTATTGAGGAAAAAGCCGATGAGTTGTTCCGTCTCGGCGTGGGTACGATTAGCGATAGGCGAGCCGACATTGATTCGATCCTGTCCTGAATAACGTCGCAGTAAAACCTGAAAGGCCGCGAGCAACGTCATAAACAAGGTGACATTCTCACGCCGGCCCAGCTTCTTGATCGATTTGCTTAACTCTGCCGGCAGGGTCGCAGTATGCATCGCGCCGCGATAGCTCTGCACCGCCGGTCGCGCTCGGTCTGTTGGTAACTCCAACACTGCCGGCGCGCCTCGCAACTGCTCTTTCCAATACTCCAACTGCTCTTCCAGCACGCCACTCGCCAGCCACTCTCGTTGCCACACCGCGTAATCACCGTATTGAATCTCCAACTCCGGCAACTGCGCTGTCACACCACGGCTGTAGCTCTCATACAAACTCGCCACTTCGCGCACCAACACACCCATGGACCAACCATCGCTGATGATGTGATGCAGCGTCAGCAATGCCACATGATCTTTCTCTCCCAGCCGCAGCAAGCGTGCTCGCAGTAATGGTCCCGCACTCAAGTCAAATGGCGCTTCTGCTTCCGCTCGGCTCCACGCCGCGAGCGCCTCCTGCTGTTCCGCCGCGCTTAATCCGCTCAACTCCGTCAGTCCCCACCGCAATTGCTGCGACGCCGCAATTATCTGCACTGCTCGTC